>Ga0209189_1000051_pt1 | contig 107577 bp, 60 predicted proteins | sample C_130820_EF_Meta_FD_187308 | JGI IMG/M metagenome (GOLD analysis project Ga0209189, IMG submission 187308) | Freshwater microbial communities from Lake Croche, Canada to study carbon cycling - C_130820_EF_MetaG (SPAdes) (version 3) | ecosystem: Environmental > Aquatic > Freshwater > Lake... | reverse complement strand
GACCTTCAAAAAGAAATGATTCGTAGAGCCATCGAGGAAATCCGCGAGGAAATTGGCCACAAAACAGCCGATATCCTCTGTGATATCCTTGAGCGTTCCTGCACCGTCGCAGAGATCGCCCGCGAACACGGGGTGAGCCGACAGGCCATCCACATGAAACTCGCGCCCGCGATCAAAAAAGTCCGCAAACAAATGGAGCGCATGGAAATACCGAATCTCGAAGCGCCTTGGCCCGATTTGTAGGACTTTCACCCTCGCCTAGATAATCCCCTTTGCTAAACTCTAATCCATGCAAGCGATAGTCATCAGGCTGTCTGAGCAAGCCACTCAGAAGGCCAAGATGTCCAAGCCGACTGGCGCTGGCTGAAACTCAAAGTCACCATCGATCCTATAGGCAGGCTGACCGCTGCATACGGCAAGCAGCGTCAGTCCCATACATTCAGCAAAGCCAATAAAACCGGCACATGCCGCCATGTTGAGATTCTTGCAACAATGGCCGTCCACGGGGCATGGCAACCATCCAGAACAAACTCCGATGCCGACAAGAAGGCGTTCAAGCGCCTTCAAGCCGAATTCCAAGCGATCCTCCCGCTACCAGGCGACCCGTTCAGAAAAGAAGGCGCTCAATTTCATCCCCTCTTTGAGCTCATCCTCCCCAAAGAACACTGGCGGGACTTGAGCGAGGAGAACGAAATCGGATCGGAAGAGGATTGAAGGCGGCTTCTTCAAACTGCGGCTAACAGTGTAGGCCAAAGAGCTCATGCACCTTTAATCCGAGCTTGATCTTGAATGTGCTAAAATGTTGATAATTGTCTGTTTGATTATTAACTTTGGAGTTCCAACGGCGCGGGATTCTTCAATTTCGCTTTCACTTTTGTTCATCGGCAGCCCGCATTATGCGCAATTCAAAAAGACCGCCCGCGCAGCCGTCGGGATGGGCTTGGAATCGAATTGTGATTTTTTCTTTGCCGCTTGTGAGTAAATGCGGAATGGGATAGACGGCATCAAAGAATTGTCCTGGCTGATTATTCAACAGAGTCTGGGTGGCAATTTTGCTTCCATCAGCCAGAATGTCGAAGGTGCGCTGGATGGCCTCGCCACCCCAAAACGTGCAGACCAGTTCATTGATTGTGGCAGGGTCAGTTTTCATCTCAAACGAAAACCAGCCGCCGTCCGTCGCGTGCCGCCACTTGCGGCCCTGCGAGGATCCGGAACTCGTGCTTTCCCCCTTCAGATTGTGGTCGTGTTCCGGTTGCTGTTCCCCGATGCGCAAAATGTCGAGCGTGCGCATGGTCATTTGCCGTTCGCACTCCGCCGCCGTGCGAATCTCCAATTCACGCTTGGCCCAGTCCGAGTTGTTAAATATGTCGAAATAGACTGTGTAACGTTGATCAATCAAACGATAAAATGGCTCGAGTTCCACGTCGCGCGGGCGACCAACCTTGTCTGTTTTGAACGTCAAAGACTCTACCGAAACTGGTTTTACCCAATCGTTGACTGATTTGTTATCGTTCACCAAGACAGGAACATAATCTGTTTCATCGGCTCTTGGGTCGTTGATCGGTCCGAGTTTTGCGGCAAGCAGAGTGGGGCCGTAAAAAATGGCAATGCGATTGGGATTGTCCGGCATGGATTCAATGCGGAGCGACATGGGCATCCGGAGCATCACTTGGTCGCCGTTCTTCCAGACGCGATGAATTTCCGCATAACTTGACGGTCGGCTGGATACAGATTGTGGTTGGCCGTTGACCGTAACGTTGATTCCGTCCACCGCCCAATTCGGATGCCGCAAGCGCAGTGTGAATTCCTGCGGGTGTTCGCAAGTGAAAACAAACGTGGAAGTGTCGGCATCTGGCCAACGGGTTTCCTGTCGAAGTTTAATGCCGCGCGCTTTCCAGTCGAGTTCCGAGGCAATGAACAGGTTCACCCAAAGCCCGTCCTCATTATGAAAATAAATAGCCTCGCCATATTTCACATGATTTTCCATCCCTGTTCCGACGCAGCAGGAGAAGGTTTCGTAAAGTGACTGATAGACTTTGTGGAAACCGGGCTTGAGTGAAAGGAAGTAGATGACGCGGCCATCGGGATTCTGCGTTGAGCGGATTTGATTGAGCAGGGCCCGCTCATAAAAATCTGCTGCGTCCGCGTTGGGATTCCAGCCGAAGACATGCGTCGTGAGCTTGAGCATGTTATAGACATTGCAGGTCTCCGTGGTGTCGCTTGTTAAGCGATCGTTCAAATGATCCGGTTGGCCGAAGTGCTCATGATCGGAATTACCACCAGTGACGTAGCTATGATGATGCACCACGCGCTGCCAGAAAAAATCCACAGCCGCGCGATCTTGCGTATCGCCGGTGAGTTCGTAGCGCTTGGCTAAGCCGATGACTTTGGGAATCTGCGTGTTTGCGTGCTTGCCGGGCAAAATATCCTCGCCGTGTGCCAGTGGATCGAGAATCGCCTGATGATGAAACCGCCGAGATAGCTCGAGATAACGCTCGTCGCCGGTATCAGTGTAAAGATCGGCCAGTGTTTCATTCATGCCGCCATGCTCCGCACTAAGGATTTTCTGCATCTGTGCCTCGCTCAATCCAGATAAGGTTTTTTCCAGCCAATCGGCGAGCATTTTGGAAATATCCAGAGCGTTGGTGTTGCGGCACAACCGGTAGGCATCGCGCAGGCCGGCGAATAATTTGTGCAACGTGTAGTCCGGCACCCAGCCGCCGTTTAATTCGAAGCTGTCCACGCGGATGTCACCGGCAGCAACTTCCGCGTAGATTTTTTTTCCGTTCGGAATCGCCGCCACATAACCATTGCCGTTGGCCCGCTGGCATTCGGCGAGTTCTCCGACAAAATAATTCACCCGCTCCAGAAAACGCTTGTCGCCGGTGGAGGCGTAGGCAATGGCGCAGGCGCTCAAGTAGTGTCCGCCACAATGGCCCGAGACGCCTTGCGATTCCCAACCGGTGTAGTGTGCGGCTCTGGGAGATAGACCGGCTTCCTTGCGAAAGTTGGCGAGGAAACGGTCAGGTTCCAGACTCAACAAATATTTCACAGCGATATCCTGACCGTCATTAAATATGCCATCAAGCAGGCGCACATCCTCTAGTCGAAAAGGTAATGCCCTTGCCTCTGAAGTTGAATTGGCCGAAGAATAAACATCCGTATAGTTAGCTGTCATTTCTGTATTTTTGACCTTTAAAATATTCATAAATAATTACTAAAAAAACCTAAACGATTGAAAAATATAAATAATTTTGAGTCATGCTGTAGCGATTTTTTGCCGGCGTTGATGGCCACTTGATGTATCCGTTTTCCGCCAAATCAGGATGTTTGAAGTAGAGCTAGCTCTGCCCCACGCGAAGCGCGAAATTTTTAACTCACGCTTGAGCCCCAAGCACGAGGAGTCCGCGCACCCCTTTTTCTTTAGTTCGTTCCGATGTCGTGGCGGTTGAGGAAATCGCGGCTGGCGAGGACGGCGGCTTCGCCCGCGATTTCGAGGGTGGTGTGACCCGAGAAGCCGACGCGGCGGAGTGCTGAGATCACATCGGCTATGCCGACCACACCTTCACCAAGTGCGATGGTGGCCATGCCGCAGCCGAAGACTTTTCCGCGTTTGGCCTCCATTTCGGCCGGCATGTCTTTCCAGTGCACATGCGCAATTTTTGATCCGAATTTTTGGACATAGGCGACCGGGTCGCCACCGCCGAGCCAGAGATTGCCGGTATCGAGGTTGAGACCAAGGGCAGGCGAATCGCAGGCATCCAGAACGCGTTCCGTGAGTGCGATGCTGTCGGTCACCGGACCGTGTGGTTCGATGAGAACCTCAACACCAAGGTCCTCTGCAAGGCGCAGAGGTTCGCTGAGTTTTTCGCGAATGCTGAAGATTTGTTCATCAGTGGTGAGCGCGTGTCCGAAGGGCGTAGTCGGTTCGCCCTCGGTGGTGATGACGTGTTTGACTCCGATTAGGGCGGCTGCCCGAATGGCTTTGATGATCTGGCCGGTGCTGAAGCGCCATGGCGCAGCGGGATCAAGCAGGTTGGCGTGCGCGCACCAGCATGTGATCTCAAGGCCGTGTGCGGCAAACTGCTTCCGGATGTCATGTGGGTTTGCGTCGAGGCTCGCGACGGCGGCGAATCCGAACTCGACGCCAAGGGAAGCACCGTCGCAGTTATCTGTGACATCAGCGTATTTGAACCCCCAGGCCGCGATTTGCGCGAGTTGGGCGTCGAGTGGACTGAATGGGGTGTTAAGGGCGAAGCAACCAATGTTCATGATCGTGGAGTTTTTGAGTTTGATGTTATGGGTTAGAGACGATGCTAACCTCTCGGGCCATCCCGACACGGCCATCGGCTTCTGGTCGGACCAGAAGCGTCAGGACGCGGTCGCTGCTTGAACCGGCACCGTAGGGTGGGAGAGGGATGCTTAGCGGGGCGGGGGAGGGATCTGATTTTTCCGTGATTTTGATTCCGTTCAGCCAGATCTCGGCGCGGCCATGCAGGGTGCTGAAGACGATCTCGCCGCCTCGGGATGCGATGGAGTTCCACGGGCGGAAACGGGCCCGATACACGGCCCATTGGCCTGGCGGCATTTCCTGCAGTGTTCCGGGCGTGACGCTCATCCATGTGTTCACATCGGCTTCCGAAATCTCGACCATGGGATCGGGGCGATCGCTTTTTGGTGGCGAGAAGACCCAAGTGGCGATCTGGTAGCGCGACTCCTCGGGTGCGACGAACGGGGGAATCTCCGCATGGCGGACAGTCAGGGGAAGTTCAGCGTGGGCCAATCCCTCGGCCTCGGCGCGGATGGTGGCCTGACCCGCGGCGGCCTTGGAGCGAACGATGAGCTGTGCCAGGCCGTGAAAAACCCGGCGCATCGGGCCCTTTTCGGGATCGTGGCAGTTGTGGTCCCCGTTGCCGTGGCCGATGTTCTCTGCCGGTCCATCCACCGTGAAGGTGACTGAGTTGTCCGCGTAGGGAACGGTTCGCCCCATGGCATCGACGACCGAGACGGTAACTGGCATGGCATCCCAACCGTCGCCGTTGAGCCAATCCCTGTCGGGTTCAAGCCGGAGAGCCGCCGGTGCGCCCGTGGTCTCGACCTGAGTGCGCGCGACCTTGTTGCCTTGATTGTAGGCAACGGCTTCGAGGCGACCGGGAGCGTAAGGAACCGCCCACTCGATGAAGTCGAAGGGGGGCTTCGGTTTCCGGCCAAGCGGTTCGCCGTTTAGGAAGAGGGCGACTTCTTCGGCGTTGGTCATGGCAAGGACGGAAATCGTTTCCCCCTCGCGGCCGGCCCAGTTCCAGTGCGGCGCGATGGCGAGGACGGGGCGGTCTTTGATCCATTCGGCCTGATGGATGTGAAACGCCGTCTTGGCGAATCCGCAGGTGTCCATGATGCCGAAGACGGAGGAAATCGAGGGCCAGGCGAGTCTTTGAGGTTCGCCGCGGTAGTCGAAGCCTGTCCAGACGAAGCCGCCAGCGAGGAAGGGGCGCTCGGCGATGAGTTGCCAGGCCTTGCGGTGTGAATGCCCCCAGCTTGCGAACTCGCTGTCGTAGGATGAGACGACATTGCGCTCTGGGTCGTTGGCATACTCGCCGCGGGTCATGAAGGCTGAGGTGTCCTCGGAGCTGAAGACCGGGAGATGCGGATGCTTGGCGTGGAAGGAATCGTAGGCGTGGTCGCAGTAATTGAAGCCCATCACATCCACGGCCTCGAAGACCCCCTCGGCGTTGTTCATGCCACCGTTCATCGCCGCCGTGACAGGGCGCGTGGGGTCAAGGAGGCGCACTTCACTTACCATGCGGCGCACCATTTCCCTGCCCTGCGGGGTGCCCTGCATCGGTTCCTCGTTGAAGACGGACCAAAGGAACACACTTGGATGGTTGCGGTCGCGGCGAACCATCGTCCGGAGTTGACCGAGGTATTCGGTGGTGTGGTTGAAGTTGCGGTTCTCATCCATGACCAGCATGCCGAGTCGGTCGCAGGCATCGAGAAGCTCTGGCGCCGGCTGGTTGTGGGCGGAGCGGTAGGCATTGCAGCCCATTTCCTTGAGCCTCCTGATCCGGAAATCCCAGAGCGCGTCGGGCACAGCCACGCCGACTCCGGCATGGTCCTGATGGTTGCAGGTCCCTTGGAGCGTGAGCGGTTCGTCGTTGAGAAAAAATCCCTTGTCTGCGTCGAAACGAATGGTGCGGAAACCGCAGGCCACCCCCGCCTCGTCGAGAAGTTCCCCCTCACGGCGCACCGAGACCCGCACGGTGTGGAGAACAGGCGTGTCCACCGACCAGAGGAGGGGAGCGCCCGGCACAGGCAGTGTGATCTTTGTGACGGCAGATTCCAGCACTGGCACGATGGCCGTGGAGCGCTCGCTGACGATCAGGTTGCCTTCGGGATCGAGCAATTCGGCGGTGATCTCCACCGGGGTCTCTTTGGAAGTGATGTTCCCGAGCGTCACCTCCACGGGCACAGACCACGCACCCTCCGGCGAGCGCACGGGGACGGCATAAACACCGTCCGTCTGAATATGAACTGGGGAGCGCTTCACCAGCCAGGTGTGCCGGTAGATGCCGCCGCCCTCATACCACCAGCCCTCCATGGCATCCGCATCCACGCGGATGGCGATGGTGTTGGGTTGGTCGCCGTAGGTGGCGATGGGCGTCAGATCGATCTGAAAAGGTGTGTAGCCGCAGAAACTGCGATGCACGAGCAGTCCGTTGACCCACACGGTCGCGTGGGTGGCGATGCCGTCGAATTGAAGCTCCAGATGCTTCCCTTGGTCGTCCTCCTCCAAGAGGAACTTTCGCCGATACCAGGCAACGCCGCGCGGACGGTAGCCCTGGGAAAGGTTTTCCTCCTCAAGAAATGGCCCCTCCACGACCCAATCATGCGGTAAGTCGAGCTTGCGCCATTCCCCGTCGTCGAAGTCGGGTGCGGCGGCGCCCCATGCCGTGCCGGCCTTTGCATTCATGTAGCTGGCATAGTGATCCTTGATTTCCGGCATGGAGACATCACCCAGATGAAAAAGCCATCGGGGATCAAGTGAGAGGCGTTTGCGAGTGGTATAGCCTGAATCTGCGGTCTTGTTGGAATATTTCATAACGAGAGGTTGAGAAGGGATCATGGATTGTTGGGATAGTGGATATAGTTCGAAATTGGGATTCGTATGGCAGAGCGGGACCAAGGAAGTTGCATTTCGGAAAAAAGAAGACACTGTTCGAAGCCTTTTTTTATGGCCTCGTTGAGACCCGGAACAAACGTCAAGGTTTCGCTTCCGTTTTGAGTGCGGCGTTTGATCCATTTCTGATCGAACTGGTGAATGGGTGTTTGCTGAATGCCATTCACACAGAGGACATGTCCCATGGCCGCTTCCGGTCCGCATATTGAAGAAGCGGCGGTCTCCTTTAAACAATGATCCACACAATGGATCAGTTTGCAGAGGGGATCACTTTCCGGATGGCCAAAGTCCACTCCGCTCCCATCTTGAAAATGCGCAGTGATGTGGCCGTTTTCGCTAAGTTCCACCGTTGCGTTTTCAAAGAGGAACTGGAAGATCGGGCCGTCTGTTTCATCCACGCAATGCGCGGTGAAGAAGAGCAGGTCCACATTCTCCTGCGTTTCCACGCGGCAACAGGCTACATCGTAGTTTTCGATGGGATTCGCCCGGTAGGCCTCGGCGGTGATGGCTACCGGTGTGGCGCAACGATCCATTGAGGTGCCAAGCACAAAAAGCATATTATGAAGAAAGTGGGCCGTGGCGTTGTTCACCGGGCTGTCGAGAACCCAGCGTCCTGCCCCATCGCGCAAACGACCTGCCCAGGAAGTGCGGGTATAGTAAGTGCTCGTGCGAGGCCAGCCGACCCGAGTAACGAAACGGATCGGTGCACCAAGACGCCCAGCAAGGACATCACTCTTCAGGCGCTGAATGGATTTACCAAATGACCATTGGTAGCCGATTTCGAGAAACCTGCCGGAGGCATCGCGCGCCGCCTGCATTGCGAGGGCATCCTGGATTGTTGCCGCCATCGGCTTCTCGCAAAGCACATTCATTCCCAAGCCCAGCGCTTCGCAGCTTTGACTTGCGTGGAAGGAGATTGGTGAGGAAATGACGGCCAGATCGGAAGACAAACCGGCGTGGTTGAATTCGGTCAGCGTCTGGAAGGCAGGAACGCCTTTTGCCGAGAGATCTGTCCAATGAGGGCTTCGATCGGCCATCGGATCGATAACTGCGTTCAAGCGCACACGACCCTCAGCCTGCAATCGGCGCACCATTTCGAGATTGTGCGCGCCATACCCTCCTATTCCGACAAGTGCCACATCAACTCTCGTTTTCATGCTTTGAGATCAGTTGCGTTCGGGAATTTCAAAGGGTGGTTTCTTTATGGCCGCAGTGAATCTTGATACGTTGGTTACCGAAGGCCGTTTGGCTGTATGGATTCGAAAAACGCGGGTAATCTCGAATTGGGATATTTGATCCGGAAACGGTCAAACCCAGCTCCCAACCTGTTTCCACGCGGCCCAAACTCGGAGATTCGTAAACGACATGATCTATGTTGCCTTCCGCGGTGGTGGAGGAAACAGCTTGGAAGAATTTTTCAAAGCTGCCATGCGATGTGGGGTTTCCCATTTCACAAATCCAGACAACATCTGTGGAGTCCACATTCCATTCGTAGGGTTGATCGGTTCCAAGCCGCTCCGCAAGGTTGCCAGCGGCCATCCAATTGGCCTCCGAGAGTGAGCGCAATGCGATGAACGCCTCCTTCTTTCGAGCGAAACACCATGCGCCCGAGTCTACGACCTCATCAAAAAGCCCCCTTGGGAAATAAGCGTGCACGCGGTCTTCGCGATACCACGGAGGTTGATCATAAATCGGACAGGGCCGCACGCGGTGAATGGCGATTAGCACATTGCGATGCTGGACGACCTTGGGGAGCACTCCATGGCCAACCCAAGGACCCGGCCGCCCGTAGGCTGTATCGACGGGAGCCGGATTGTTTGTGAAGACCACCGCTCGCTCGCCCAGAGTGGCAGACCAAATGAACTGTTGGTAGCCAGGAGCACCGGGGCGGTAGGCCTGAGCGCAGCCGAGGAGGTAATCCGGCGTGCGGAAGGTGTAAACTTCCGCGCGGGACAGGGCGTAGGGAATCGCCATCGAGTCAAAAGGAATGCCCTCGCGCTTGCATTTCGAAAAATATTCCCCCGAGTAGAAGTATCCTAGCCATTTTTCCTTACCCTCAAAATACCGGTAGCGCGTTTCGGTGACGAGGTGGTGCTGATCCATTCCTGATCCGCAGAAGAAGGGATAATCCTCCAGATTTTCTGGTGATATACCGAAGGAGGCGGCTTCCTCGGCATCCAGTCCGTGACGCTCGCGGTTTTCAAGTTCGGCTGGGCGATCTTGCGCGATGGCATGGACTGTGGCATCCACGGAAAACTCGCCCGCCGCAAGAAGAACGGCTGCCAGTCCGATTCGCGGAGGCGGAGCGCCGTGGCCATGGAGTAGTTTGGAGAGGACGCCCATTGGGGATTCAGCAGGGAAAATCTGGTCATCCAAATAAGCTCGCCCCCGGCTTCCTGCCGGCGTGGTTCCAAGACTATTCAGTGCCACATGGAGGAAGAGGCTTTGCAGCACGGAGTCGGCTGATTCGCGGACTTCTTGATCCTTGGCGAATTCCGCAAGATTGAGCAGGGCTGCGGCATCCTCGTCGTAGTAGCAACTGGAATTCCATTCCGAAAACGAAAACCGCCTGCGCCAGTCCAGCCAGCGCAGAAGCGGCTCTCGGGCCCGTCTCAGATGCCAGAATGCCGGTTGGCCAGTATTTTGAAAAACCTCATCCGGAAAAAACTGGGCTGTCAGAAATTCTGAACTCAGATACTGGATCTGATGGTTTTCAGTAAGCCAGCAGCATCCATCCTCGCCCGGATCTTTTTCGGAGAATTTGGCGGACAGAAGGACGGATTGAATGGTTTTGCGATGCTCGGGTATGAGAATGCGCGAGGATCCGTAACGGTGCAGAATCCGCACAAGACCGACCATCACGAAATCCTGACAATCCTTGCGCTGGCGGAGTAAATCCAAAGAATAGTCAATCCACCCCCAGCGGAAAATTGCGACCTCCTTACCGAGGCGTTCCATTTCCAAGCAAGGGATCGCTTGGTAGCAGGTGCGGCCTCCGAAGCCGGAAGGCGTGCCCCAATCGATGTGGGAAAGACATTCCAAATAGGAGAGTCGGCGCGCCGAAGAAGGCAGGAGGTGCAAGGTGCCCATAGCGAACTTATGGATTTGTCTTCGTGGCCACAAGCGCAGCGGTTGCTTTCAATCGTTCAGAAATCTCATCATCCTTTGGAAAGCCTTGTTCAAGCGCCACGAGCCAGCCCTCTGCGTCTCCCTGCTTCCACGCTTTAAGGTCGGCGGTGATGTCTTTTCCATTAAGTGTTACCTTGGGTTTCTCTTTTGTTCCGCTTACGAAGAGGAGGGATGCCAGAGCATGCTTCTTTTCCGCTTCGGAGCGATAGTGATCCCTGAAGGGAGTATATTTGATGTCGATCTCGCGGGAGTCCTTCACAGCCCACCGGCCCATCGAGCAAATTCCATCGGCGACGATTTTTACGCCTCCTGGTTCGCGAAAACTGTAGGGGAGGTAGTTGGGCAGCATGTTGGACGCGACATAGATCTTCTGTTTTGGGAATGTCTGTAGCAGGAGCGGGAGCTCGGGATTCATATCTCCGCGTTCCACGACCGCCCCGCCTTTCTCCAGATTCCGCCGGCCCATCTGCGAGAGTGTGGTGTCCTGCATGAGGTTTTGATCCTTCGCGTAGGCATAAGGGTCTTTGTCGTTCACCGTGAATTTGTCCCAAGTTGCAAGCATCTTTTCTTTACCGCTCTGATAGTCTACTTCTCCCTTGATGCCGCTCAGCTTGGCCTCGCGGATGTGGGCCTGGAACTTTTCAAAGCTTCCGAATTCCTTCTCATCCCCCATTTCCAAGATGAAGCCTGAGGAGGCATTCTTGAGCTTGGCTAACGCATCTTGGGGAATCACCTCGTCCTTCCTGTAGAAGTTGGAGTGGATGAGGAGTGCGGGCTGAATGTTGGTGAATTCGTGATTGGACTGGGTTTGTGGTTGGCCGGCTTCGAGCGTGATGTCGGCATCGCGTCCAAGATCATCGGTCGGGAGCGGGCGGATCGCGAGGTAGGTCACTCCGTCCCGGATTGTGATCACTTGGCCGGACTTTGCCGTGGAGGGGAGGCTTTCCACCTTCTTGCCGTCCACAAAGATTTCCCATTTCGGCGCCGGTTCCTCAAAGTTAAAAAGAGCGGCCGTGCACTGGACGCTTTTGATTTCCTGCGCAGGAACTTTTTTCTGACTGAAAGGGAATTCCTTTGCGCGCTCGCTGATGACTTTTGGGTCGGGCTTGGCGAGCATGATCAGCTTATTGTCGAATTGATAGGTGCGATAAGTGCCCTGCGGGGTGATGAACCCGTCCCCATCGTTTCCAATCTGGGTCTGGTTGAATCCGATGCGCATGTCGAGCGTGCCAATGTCACGCATGCTGGAAGGGGACTCCGGCTTGCGGCGCCACTGCCCGAGAACATGGATGCGTTGACCTGTTTTTCGAATGCTCGAAAGGCCGTAGTTTTCCCCAAAGTAGGTCGTTACCCAGTCGCCTTCGGAAGTGACCTTTTTCTCGACCAGTGTGCGCCACGGGAGCGGCTTTTCATCGATCCACTCACTGATCCACTCGTCGCCCCAAGGTCCAGAAAGGCTGTTCAAGGCGACCTGCATCGGTTGGTAATCGTGTCCCCAAGCGCTGATGGGTTTGGGGAGCCTGCCTTTGGAATCGGGAACCATGTTGGTGAGGGCGGGGAGTTTTCCGGTAGCTACATCCGACAGGGCGCCTTTCTTGGAAAGCGTGTGCAGGATGTGGTAGAGCCCATCCTGATGTCCGAGAACATGCTCGTAGTAGGTGCGAGTGGCGGGTCCGAGCAATTTTTTGAGATTCGGATGAAACGCCATCGCCAGATCGTTGGATGTTTTTTGAATGATGCTCCAGCCGGCCATTTTGTCCTGAGGGTCTTCACAGAAGTCGGCGAAGAGCTTGTTGCCGGCCGAGGCGATCGACCAATAATAATGGTCGATGTATTCCTGCCCCACTCCCGCGTTCCATGTCCACATCCAGAATGGAAACCTCATCAACCCGGCACGGCCATCCTCGACTGCGCGCTTTGAGCCAATGATCTGACCGTTGAGCAGGGCTCCAGATGTAGCGCTGCTGTTGAAATTCGCGGTGCTCATCATGCGGGTGAATCCCGAGCGGTAATAGCTCTTGTTGCCGCGCCAGTCCCCAGTGTTTCTGTAATAGATGTCACCTTGCCCCCAGGCTGCCTGTTTGCCGCTTGGATCGCGCCCGACGCGAGGGTCGTCGGCCATGGGGTGCACCAATTGGCCGGTGGTGTTCGTGAAATCTTGGCGCTCCTTGTCGGTCAGGGCCGTCTCGCGATCGGGCATCAGCCAAGCGTTCCAGCTGCGTATCACTGACTCCTGAACGGGAGCAGGCATGGCATCCTTAAAATTATACCACTCGGTGATGTTGTTGGCCGCAGTAAGGTGGCCTTCAAAGAATCGTGGAGGGCGTCCATGAATCCAGTCCAGCCAAGCCAGATAGACGGAGTAATCGATTATCTCCTGTGGCACTTCCACATTTTTGCCCGCTTCGGCCTTGAGCTTGCGAATGACATCCTGGACGACATGAGCTGGGGTGACTGCGTAATAGAAGGGTTGAGGCTTTCCTTCGCTTTCCAGCGCTAAGAGTTGCCTGACATGCTCATATTGCCACTCGGGCATCCAAGAGGGTTTGGCTTGGAATTTCTCATTCATCTTCGAGACCTCCTCGCGCGTCGGCACCACGGCGGTTGGTGCTCCGAGCGGGGCGTTCTTCTGTTTTTGTGCAATGGCCGGGACATCTGCCGCAGGTGGAAGGCTTACGTTTTGAGGCTTTCCGGTTTTGAAGGTCACAACCAGTTTAGGTTGCTGAATGAGAATGGCGCGCGGTCCCGTAGAACCAGCCCATTCATAGCATCCGTCGAAGTAACGGGCATCATACACCTCTTCCTTTGCAATCAGAAAGCCCGTGTCGGAAAGAAGTCGCAGGCGATCGCCCAGAGTGGTGCCAAAGGATTCATCTTCAAGCACGCTCGTGACATCCATGCGCCCTTCGGGTTTGTAAGAGGAAACCTCAACTGGGCCGAGTTGGTTGGGAAATCTATCTTCTTTATCATCTGAGGCACCGAAACGCTTCCAATAAACAGCCCCTTTGATGGCAGCATTGTAAGTTGGGGCTGTATCCCCTCCCGGCTGCCAAGGTTTCCTGAGAACATGGGCTACTGCATGCCAGTTTGGACGTTCCTCGCGATAAGCTGCAAGAGGCGTGTTCTTGCTGGTTGCTTCGCGGACTTGGCCTCGATAATAAACGTCACAATTCCAGTTCATGCGGTAGCGATAGCCGTCGGCACTGGGAAAGTCGGTTTGGCCCTGGGGCCATATTTCCTCGTCCAGATAAGGAAGCACCAACTCGATCTTTTCGATACTTTTTCCGGAGGCAAGAGCTTTTGCGATCTGTTCCGCTGCCCCTGGAAAGCGGACCAGAAGATTGCGGTGCACCGCGTCAAAAGCGAGTGGGCCGGGATTCACTCCATCCCACACGGCCGTTTGTCCCCGATCCTTGACCAAGGCATCCTTGCTGATTCTTGCGCCAGTCGGCGACACGGGAATTGCGGAATCCCAGTGCGCACGGAAGCCGCTTAGACCCGCACATTCGGGCGTGCTGAATTCCAAAGTGTCTTGACTGTATGCGGGGGTCAAGGCCGAGAGAAGACTTGTGCCAATGAGGAGAGGGATGATTTTCATTGAAAATAGAAAAGAAATTCATAATACACTCGAAACAATATTTTGAAATAAAAAACGACTTTTGATGAAATAGCCTTTGGCAGATTTTTAGAAATGATTATAGGACTGGCAATACGATTTGCAACGACCTGCGTCAGTCCAAAAAGCTCTTATTTCTGATTGTAACCCACCCTCGTTTAAGTCTCTTTGCGGTCCAAAGTGCCGGCTCTTCACCTCGGGCTTGGTCCCGTATTCGGTTCTGGCTTCTGGTGTGATGGTGTTTTAATGGAGACCTTTCGATACCGATTACTTAGAGGGTGGTAGCAATTTTGCTTCAATGAGAAGGTGTTTGTCTGCGAGCGTCATGCCTTGGAGAAGCTTGCCCAGCATAGAAAACATTTTTTCGATGATTTCCGTAGGATCGATTTCTACACGATACAAATACTTGGAGAATGGTCGAAGTAGGGAGGCTCCTGTGTGAGTGAGTGCGGCGACGTGAACTTCGGAGTCTAATTTTATGCCGGATTCAAGAAAGGCTATTATTCCGCCGTGAGCCATGGTGTCGTCCAAGAAGAAGATGCCATCCGGTTTATCCTCTTGGGAGTTCCATTTCTGGCGAATAATTGAGGCCGCGGCATCCTCCAAAGTCTCCCAATGTGTCAGCAGTTCTGGCGTCCATCGAAGCTCTTGGGAGTAAATCAATCCGACAGATTTGCATGCTTCCTCAAAAGCTTTGGTTGTAGAATTTTTTTCATCTTGAGAATCGATGCCTGCGCCAAGATAGACGAGGGCAGCTTTTTTGCAGCCTGCATCACGAAGTGCCCGAAGACCGGTTTGAATGTTTGCGGAGTCATTAAAACACAAGGATGCGTCGCTCATATCTGGATGACCGAAGGAGACGATAGGCAGTCCGTAGGATTTAAGCCATTCGAATTGATCTTTTTTGCCAATACCAACTGTAATCAGTCCAGTGATCCGACGGGAACCGATATCATCGAGCAGAGAGTATGTGCTTGGCTCGAGGTTGTCTTCGTTATGAGCAGGGCAACCAAAATAGGTCTTTAGCTCATCTCCATTCTTGGCAGCAAGGCGCATCGCAGAGGAATGGAGGAGGCGCCAGAATTGTGAAAAACGAAGCGGGTCGGTGATGTTGCCCGGAAAAATGATGCCGATTTTGCGTTGGTTGATCAGAGGCGAAACATAGATACCGCTGCCTTGTATGCAATTAACAACACGTTCAGACTCAAGTATTCGTAGAACCCGATCCATAGTCGAACGGGAAGCTGCGAGCATTTCGCAGAGCTTACGCACGGTGGGGAGTTGGCCGCCCGGGCCTATGCGTCGCGCAAGCCCTAAAAGCGTGGTGTGGATGATCTCTTCTTTGCTTAAATCTTTCACGCTCCCATAAAAGATTGTTTTGGGTGATTATGCAAGGCGTTTAGGGACCTGCGGTGGGCCAACTACAAAAAGAGCGACACCGTGCGGTTCAAAGTCCCACTCCAGTGTTTTCTGTTGAGCCTGAAAGTCTTTCCCAGAAAAAATCTCCCGTCCGCTGCAATCGGCTCGGAAGTGAATCTGATGCCGCCCGGCATGGTTTGCGTGGACTCCAACCATGGATGCATTGGCCCAGACAGTAACAGAATCCTCAATATAGCGGTGAACGCCAGCTGTTTTCATTTCGCAAGCCAATGCTTCGGAGGAATCAGGTGGATACCATTGGGGTGTTCCATCCCACCAGATGTGACTTTTGGAGTGGGTGTTTCTCCATTTTTCAATAAAACGAATGGATTCCCTGGATTTCACGCACGCAGGCACAACGAGGCGGTAGCGATCGGCGAAAGGCGAATCCAAATCCTCCAGAAGCAGTATATCAATGGGAGCTCCAGCATGCGCCCAAGTCGCCGAGGCTTTGTAAACTCTGTCGCGAAAGCCGGTATGATCCAGTGTGAGGTGGGCGACACTGTGTTCATCTAAAACAAAGGCGATCTCCGCAACAGGACTCCTGTCCATGTGTATGAGCGATTCCGCGAGATGATTGAGGCGGGTGATTTCGGCCTGAATTTGAGGGTCCGAGAAGTTGTCGTGGATTTTTCCAACCCATCCTGTGAGTTCGGTTAGCCACTGGTGTTTTCCCTTCACAATGGCCTGCATGATAGCTAGGCGAAGATAGAGAATGGACTCGCGCAAGTCACGAGCCACTCCGATCGAGATCGACTTCGCTCTATCGTCGTCATCCGGTTGGTTGGTGTGAGGGTAGAGGTCGTTTTCGTCAAAAAAAGCTTTTCCGTGCGCGTGGAGGCTGGCCAGTGGCACATGCTCGATGAGGAGTCCGGAGCCCAGATCGCGGTTTGCGTAGCTGAAAGGTGAAGCCAGAAAATCGACATGCGGGGAGCGAAGGACCCGACCGAGTGCATGGTGGCCTCCTTGGAAACCTCCCGCTCCGTAGAGTCCGGTAAAGGGGGCCTGTTCACGGGCGGTGAGTGTGTAGCCGTAGAAAGAGCCAACCATTGCTTCGCCGTTGCTGGCGTGCTTTGCCACATCGGCCAAAGATAGAAGCACATCGACATTCATATCGGAGAGCGATGCCTGATGGTCGATCACGTCTTGTTCGCCGGGGGTGCCCCGTTGACCCTCCGGGCCGCCGGGTCGTGCGCGACGCTCGGCCGAGGGAATCTGGATCTCTTCGAAACGTGTTTTTCGTCCCCATGCCGCAGACAAGGCCTCTTCGCTTTCGTATTTTTTTTGCACCCACTGCCGGAAGTAGGATTGGGCGTGCTCGCTGTAATCAAGAAATCCATCGCTGCCTAGCAAGGCCCATTCCCAAGTGATGCCATAACTTATAAAAAGAGCGCTCACACGCTTGCTCCAACCTGATTTGATTAGCCACTGGACATAGGCTTGCATGGCCATCGTGATTTCTTTTCTCCACAGAGGCGAAGCCAGCGAAGGGACGCGTCGCACTCCCGCGCGCTGAAGTTCCCTCTGGTGGGAACCGTCGGAGTAAACCTGGATATGGTCTGGATGCTGGTCCATCCACCAATCGGGGGCCCCGACAGAAATGCGAAGTTGCACGAGTGCTTCCGAGCAGGCTTCTGTCATATGTCTGAAATAGGAGTCCTGAAAAGTCCCGTCGTATTCGCCGGGGCCGTGCCAAAAGCGCAAATCCGGATGGTAAATATCCTCACTGCAGGTCGCGTCCAGATGGATCTGTCGCAATCCACACCCGCTCAGGTGCTCAAAGATGCTGCGATTGTTTCCCACAATCGGCCGCTGGCCCCCCCATCCAAAACATGGTTTGTCGTCGCGATACATCGTCGGAACTCCGGTTTTGTTGGAGATGCTGATTGATGGAAAATCCCGGTTATCTGGAGATGTGGGTTGCATGTGTAGTCGTGGTTTTTTCCCGTTGGCTTGTTATTTGTCGCCGATTCGATAGGTGTGTCCGGCTTCGATGGAAAATGTGAGGGCGCTCGTCTTCTCCTCAATCTTGTGCGGAATATGTTTGTTTGAAGTGGTATCCGTGACTTGCATCTTTCCTGGGCTCTAGGCGGTGAAGGCATTTTCGATCGTCGCCTTCCCTTTGCCGTCGGGGAAGGTGAACACATAGCTGCTTGCTGGCGGCGCCACGGGGAAGACCGCTGCGCGGAGAGGCTTGTCATCGGCATCCCTCAGGATAAGGATTCCTTTTCCGCCCACGAAGGCCGGGATTTTATCCAGAGGCATTTCAAAATCTTTGAGCGTCGCGGGCCCCGTGTGAACTTGCCCTGTCTCGTAATCCATCCAGCGGCCGGCAGGCAGGTAGATGTTCATCTTGTTGCTGTTTTTATAATTGGATTTTGCAAATGGTGTTGCGAGAAGTGATGGCCCCGCCATCCACTGGAATTGGTGGCGGCCCTTGTCCGTCAGATCATATGTTTCCGGGTCGTTTGGAAAGGCAATCGGCATCGGCGTCATGGTGTGAGGGAAACCGGTTTCGAAGCTATCCACCGCTGCACTGTAAAGATACGGGGCGATTTGATAATGGAAGTCACATGCCTTTTTCAGCCAAGCGCGCTCTTCTTCTGGCCATTCCCAAGGTCCGGTGCTCAGCGCCATCCCGGCGGTCAGTGCCGTCAGCCAAGCCATGCGAAGTGATCCCACGCGATTCGTGTTAAAACCACCAAATCCGACGGGATCGGCATAGACATTTGGAGCTCCGCAGGCGGCGTATTGAAGGAAGTTGATCGGAATCCGGTTCGCAATCTCGTCGATGTAGGTGTCGTTGATGCGTAGAAGAGTGCCGGGGGAACTGAGGAATCCGTTGCGGGCCATCACCAGCACTCCGCGCCGCTCCAACTCTTGCACCGGCGCGTTGAAGATTCCCGGAGTTTGCGGCTTGATCATCGTGTCCTCTTTGATGCCGTCCACTCCCCAGGCGGCAAATAGATCGGCGAACCACTGCGCCGCTCCGGGAACCCGGCCATCAAGCAGATGGCATGGGGCTTTGGGGAAAACAGAGGAAGGTCCGATAATCGGATTCCCTTTAAAATCCATCTGAAAATAGCCTTTTTGTAAACCTTCCTCGGTGTGAGGGCCTGTCTCAAACGTCGCCAGCGGACGGTTGTTGTCAGTGGCTCCCGTCTCCTGGTGAGGCCCGCCCAACGCGATGAAATTGGTTCTTTGGCCAATCAGCCAAAGGATTTTGTTGCTGTTGAGCCAGGCCTTGAACGCTTTGGGATCAGGATACTTTTCCGTATTCCATTGTCCGAAGCTGGTTGTAACTTGCCCATCCTTCCAAAATCCCGAACCTGTCACCGCCCAGCGGATTGGATACCCGTCTGCGATGAAATGCTCCAAGATTTTTTGAACCGTCACGGCATTCGTGTCCCAGCGCAGCGCATCCCACGACTCCCAACCGAGTTCAAAGAGAGGGAACTGTGGGAAAGTATCCGGGTAGCCTGCTTCCTGCCGGGCTTTCTGGAAGGCGGCATAAATCTCAGTTGGAGTGCCGATGAAGTAGTCAAACCACGCCCCCTTGTTTTGGTCGAATCCTCGGATCTGCCCGTAGGAATCGGCGTTGAGGGTTACCGATGAGCCCTTATCCGTTAATGCAGCTCCCGCAAAACCGCTCGCGGGGAAAATGACAAAGGGAGAAACCCAACGACCCTGAGCCACCGGCGCCTTGAAACTCGTGATTTTTGTGCCTGCTTGATATTTAATCGCTGCATCACCAAGCCCATAGGCGGGCCCCATCGCCCCGGTGCGCAGTTCCACAGTGGCTTGGGAATTTGCGGTTTGCACCAGCGCCCGCATGCGATGAGGCTCGCACCGGAACTCCACACTCCCGGTTGTGGCATCTTCGGTAGTGAAGGTGAATTTATTGGGGGCACCGGCCGCAGGGGCCGAGGTCGTCACCGGCGAACCTTTAGAGAGGAGGCCTGACGAGGGGTGCGCTGGAGCGATGATTGATCCATCCGCACGCTCCACCGACCAGCGCAAGCCTTCTGCCACCACTCGAACCCGGTAGCCGGGTCCCTCGACCACTGTTGAAAAATCCGGCGCGCCGGCCCAAACCGTGGTTCCTGCGAGCAGGTAGGCCTGAGTGAGGAATAAAGTTTTGATGGTGTTTTTCATGGAGACTTCAGTTTGAAAAAATTGGTTGCTTCGGATCAAAGGTTGCCTTCAGGGGATGAATTTCAAAAAACGCTTCGTGGCCAGAAGATGGAATGCCGCGATGCCCCAGTTGTAGTCGGTGTGTCCGGTGCAGGTGAGCATGCGGGGATCAGTCTCCATGTTTTCCGGAAAACCTGTCTGCCCGGCCTGCCAGGCTGTTATGCGCCCGGCGGCTTGGAGTGCCTCTTTGGTGTAGCCGTAGTGGGCCAGAGTTTCGATTAACCAATAGGCGATGTGAGGCCACGCTTTGCCGCGCCAGTATCCTGAGGGGTCGAAGGATGGTTCATCATAGGCCACCGAGGGGAATGGTATCGTGCCGAAGAATCTCGACGGATTGAGGAGTTCGTCTTCGATGATTTCTCTAATCCAATCCTCCGGCATCGGCAGCCTGGCAAACAATGGCCAGAACATATAAAAAGTCCGGATTTTGGTGTGCTTACGGGTGGCATGGTTGAAGTCCCAAAATCGGCGTTCCTTTTCCACCCAGCAAATATCCATGAGGGCCTGATAAATCTTTTGTTTTCGGACGGCGAAGCTCTCGGCATTGGCAGGCTTGTTGATTTGTCTCGCGAAGGATTCGAGCAGATCGGCATCGCGGTAGAGAAAACAATTGAGTTGAACCGAGGCGATTGGCGGTAGCCACTGGCAACCTTTCATCTGGCCGCCGGGCACATAAGCGTCGTAGAGAGGAGTGTTGTCGGCAGTCTGTCCCGACCACTGCCATTCGGCCAATCCATCGCGATCGGCATCCGCGAACTCTTCCCAATACCGATGGTTTGCGCAGAGGACGGGATAAATTTCCTCAAGAAATGCCAAGTCCTGTGGTTCGTTCGCGAGGTAGTGAGAGACGGCCCACGAGCCGACAGGGGCTTGAGGGTATTGACGCGTGTGGCGTTGGGGAACCGTGTAGTTCCATTTGTTTTCCGGAGAACTTCCGTCGCGCGGATCCTGTCTCACAAAGGCGCAGCGGATCGCATCCTTCGCGAACTCCGGCTGAAAGGTGCTCAGCGCCCCCGTGGAAAACAGCGAGTCCCAGAAAAAAACTGTGCTGAAAAATTGATCATCGCTTGTGCAGAAACAGGCTGTCTTTCCGCCAAACTCTCCTTGGGTGGCTTGAAAACCGGTTCGCAAAAGGGCATGGCGGGCTCTCCAGATATGAGCCTCCAATGCAGGAGATGTGTCCGTGGGCGGTCGATCCGCTCCCACACTGGCTCGGAACCATTCCCTTTCATTGCACAGAAGATTTTCAAATATGTCCGAGGTTATCTCCGTTGAAGGGAAACCTTCGGGCGTGACGCCAGGAGCCTTCCAATCCAGATCAAAGACCAGCAGAAATTCCTGCGTCGTTTTTGCCTCCAGGCGCACCGAGCCATTGTGTTCCAGAGCGTATCCCGCACTGTGTCCGACCCCATTGGTAAATGGGGAGAGGGTTTCTTCGGTGGTGGTCAGCCAGGAAAGGGGCATGCTGGGCCATCCTGCCGCCGTCAATTGAAAGGACGGCTGAGGATAGTCGGATGTTTCGTTCAAACTGCGCCACCCTCCACACCAACTGTGATCCGATGCCTCCATCCAGCTCTCAAGCGCTTCTGGCAGGAGTCCCGGAAACGGTGCGAGATATTGCTCGGGGACGGCCTCGTGCGCCGGCAGGCGTCCCTTCCACCGCAAGTCAAAAACAAGCGGATCGTTGCCATCGTTCGAAAAACGGAACCGGCTCACCATGCGCCTGCCAGTGGAAAATACATGAGTGCCCTCGATTCGAAGTGCACCAGTCCTCGACGTTTCGACCGCGCACCATGGCAAGGATTGCAGCGAGCCCCTGCGAATGGGTAACCATTCCTCGTTTTCAAAACGTAATTCGCAAGCAGCCAGAGGCTCGACAAATCCGTAAAGAAATGGATTGGCGCGCAGCCCGACTCGACCCGCGCCTAAAGGGCCTCCCGCTGGAAAGTGAACGCAAAATTCGGAAAACCGGCTTGTGAATGGCGTCGCGTGAATCGAGTAGTCGATTCCTGTGTTTTCCCAGATTTCAAGGGCATCGGGGATCGGAGATTCGAGAGATAGGGACATTGTTAAAAAGTATCGAGTCAATACTGCGTGACAAGGCCGTTTTGATGGGTTTATTTTTGTGCATGCGTTTTTTGCAAGCAGTCCAAGAGGCACGCCCTGTTCGGGTGGTGCTTTTCGGTGACTCGATTAGTGAAGTTGGGCGCTCCAAGACATGGAATGGCGGCGCAAGCGTCCCTGAAAAGAATTGGGGGGCTTTGTTGAAGTCCAAACTGGAATTGGCCGTGCCGGGTTCCTCTATTTTGATTTCGCATTATGGAATCGGCGGGCAAAATACCTATGAGGGGCTGGGGCGTCTTGATGGCCTCGAGAACTTTCAACCGGATCTGGTGCTTGTGGCTTTTGGCGCCAACGATTGTTGCCATCATTTTCTGATTCCCGAGGAGACGCACCTGGCCTTGAAAACAATGTTAGCGGAAATCTCGAACCGCTTCGGAGCAGATGTTGTGGTCGTTGGAACCGCTGGCGACAATCCTCAGAAGCCGTTTTTTCGACATCTTGAAGCCACCATCGAAGTTCAAAAAAAAGCTGCGGAGGAGTTCGGTTGCCCTTTCGTGGATACGCGATCCGCCATGCTGGTCGCCACCGCTCACGGTGCCCGCTGGGGGGATTTCCATCTCGCAGACGATAACTGCCATCCCAACGATCAGGGGCATGAAATCTGGGCAGATGCTGTATTCAAAAGCCTTGTGACCTCAAAAAATAATCTTGTAGTATATCTTAAATTGACACAGAACAATTAACAGCCTCGAGCTTATCCTATCAGAAGAACGAAGATGAGTTCCGGGGGCCGCATTTTTTAATCATGTTTCCAAAAAGTTTTTCATGGGGGGCTGCTACAGCCTCATACCAAATCGAAGGGGCAGTTGCTGAGGGTGGAAGGGGGCTTTCTGTATGGGATATGCTCTGCCGCAAGCCGGGCGCGATCTGGGGCGGGCAAACGGGCGATGTCGCCTGTGACCACTATTACCGATGGACTGAGGATGTCGCTCTGATGAAGCAAATCGGGCTGAAGTCCTATCGGATGTCGCTTTGTTGGCCTCGTGTCCTGCCCGAAGGTGTGGGCCGCGTCAACGAGGAGGGACTGGCTTTTTACGATCGTCTCGTGGACGGCCTGCTGGAGGCCGGAGTTCAACCTTGGGTCACCTTGTTTCACTGGGATTACCCCCACGAACTCTTCTGCCGTGGCGGTTGGCTGAATCGCGATTCGATCGACTGGTTTGCCGAATACACGCAGGTCGTCGTCGACAGGCTGGGAGATCGGGTGAAGAACTGGATGACCTTCAACGAGCCCCAAATGTTTTTGGCGTTGGGCCATATCGCAGGAACCCATGCGCCGGGCATGAAATATGCCGATGCCGAGATGCTGAGGCTTTGTCACCATGCCTATTGTGCCCATGGAAAATCTGTTCAAGTGATTCGTGCATCGAGCTCCGATGCCTCCGTGGGCTTTGCGCCTGCTGTTTTTGTTAAAATCCCGTCGGGTGATGGGGTTGATGACATCGAGTTGGCCCGCGAGGCGATGTTTGCCGTGACCAACCGGGGTCACTTCAACAATGCCTTTTACATGGACCCTGTTCTTCTGGGGAAATACCCCGAAGACCATCTGGAGCAATTCCACGATGTTCTCCCACCTGTTCAAGCCGGTGATATGGAGTTGATGTGTCAGCCGCTCGATTTTCTGGGGGCAAACATTTACGGTGGCGTCACCGTGGAACCGAGGGTGAACGGGCAGGGGGATTATCCGGAGCGCAAGGAGGCGCAAGGCCACCCCATCACAATGATGGGCTGGCACACAGTCCCAGAGTCACTCTACTGGGGACCCCGCTTTCTCGCCGAGCGCTACAATTTGCCAGTGGTGATTACCGAAAACGGTATGTCCGGACACGATTGGGTCACACCCGACGGCTGTGTGCACGATCCTTACCGAATCGAATTCACCCGCCAGTATCTCGGAGCCTTGAAGCGTGCTGTTCGCGACGGGGTCGATGTGCGCGGCTATTTTCATTGGTCGCTTATGGACAACTTTGAATGGGCCGAGGGATACAAGCAGCGTTTTGGCCTGATCCATGTGGATTACTCGAATCAGAAACGCACGCTGAAGGACTCGGCGCATTGGTATGCCCAAGTAATCCGCGAAAACGGCGCAAATCTTTAACTTTTGAAAAGTATGAATCCACTTGTTGTAGGAATGATCGGCGTTTGGGGATTTGGAGGATATCGCCGCGAAAGGCTGCGTGAAACTGGTCTTTTTAAAATAGCTGCCGTTTGTGACCGCAATGAAAAGGCCCTCTCCAGTGCAGCTGCCGAAGAAGGAGCTGCCGCCTACTCCGACTTTGATTCCATGTTGGCGCATCCAGGGCTTGAGGCGGTCGTGATCAGCACTGGCGCTGATTCGCATGCGCAATTCGCTATCGCAGCGATGCGCCGGGGGCTTCATGTTTTTGTGGAAAAGCCACTCTGCACATCCGTCGCTGAAGTTGCCGCCCTGCGCGAGGCGGCGCGTGAAACAGGAAAAGTTATCGGTCTCGGTCACAAACATTGTGCGAGCGAGCCTTGGCTCATTCTTGTGAAGCGTTATGTCGAGGAGGGGCTGCTTGGCACAGTGGTCTGCTTCGAGGACAATAGTTCGCATTCTGGCGGACTTGAGATTCATGCCGGAGAATGGCGTGGGCTCGCAGAGCGCAACCCTGGCGGAATGCTCTTTCAATGCGGTGTTCATGAATTGCACTCGCTTTCGTTTCTTTTCGGTCCTCCCGTTGCGGTTCAGGCGATGATGCGATACAACGCCAATTCCAACACGGAGACGGCAGATGTTGCCAATGTGCTTCTGCGTTATTCTGGAGGGCTGGTGGGGACGCTGAACTGCTACCATGTCACTCCCTACATCCACGAATTCCGTATCTTTGGAACCAAGGGAGCCCTCTACATCGATACATTTGAGAAAAAGGGTTGGTTCCAGGAAAGGAAACGCAACGAGATCGAGTCCCGCGAACCCCTTGAAATTCCCAAGGCTGGTCCAGGACACGACTGCGCGGATTTGGTTTCCTGGTTTGAAGGCATTCGTTCCAACAAGCCTGTCTATCCTAGCTTGGAAGACGGCATTCAGGCGGTGCTTCCCGTTTTTGCGGCGGAAATCGCTGACAAGGAGCGCAGGGAGATTGAAATTTCGCGCATTTAGCTCTATTTGTTTTAGGAAGACCACCCATTGGCCACCAGTTACCATCTTGAGTATCGCCAAGGACGACCTGTTATCGTCAGTAGCTTGGGCGAAACAATTCTCCCCTCTTGTTACTGCGACTGCATCACAAGCGACTTCCCAAAATGGATTGCCAGAAACCGGGACTTCGTCGAGGACGGGGTTCACCTCTACTTTTTAACCCCTAAAGGCGACTGGACCACGATGGCCGGTCTGTATTGGACGGATGACGGAGTTTATCCCCAGCCGAATAATGAGGAGGCTTCCCGAGATATTGAAGGTCAGGCTCAGGCCATTCTGGCAATGGATCCTTTGGCGCGTTTCTATGTCAGGCCAAGCGAATCCGTTCCCAAGGCTTGGGCGGAGAAGCATCCCGAGGAGATGCAGTTATCCAGCTCCGGACAAAGGATGGATCAGCTCTCCCTTGCAGCGGAATATGGTTGGGAGCATTTCGACCGCTACCTCCGAAATTTCATACAATACTGTGAAGCGCGACCATGGGCCGACCGCATCGTTGGCTACATCTACTTCCCCATGGGGGAGGGTCTCACCAACCTGGCGGTGCACGGCTATGCTTTCGACGTGAGTGGGGCTATGCAGAGGGCATTCCAATTGCACGTGCGCTCCCGCTATGCCCATGAGAACGCTCTCCGCGAGGCATGGGGTGATCCCCAGGCTTCCTTCGAGACCATTCGGGTGCCGACGGAAGACGAGTGGAAGGCGAAGCGTCAAAACCTCCTTCACTGGCCGGAGCCTTCCCAAATCCGGCGGGAGACCGACTACTTCGATCTGCAGGCACTTCTTTTCCGAAAAAATTTTCGCGGTATCATGAAAACCCTTCAAGAGGCAACCGCCGCGCGGCGTGTTCTTCTCGGTATCGATGCCCTCAAACAGCCCATGCTCGGATGGTTGTTGAACCAGGCCTTCGGTCGAAGGGACTGGATCACGAATCCGATGGCTGATTTTCCCGAAATGGCCCTCGCCTCTGGGGCAATTGATATCTGGCCGCTCCTTGACGACGAGGGTTGGGATATCGTGATCACCCCTTCCGACTACACCGCGCGTTCGGTGGGATACGGTTGGGAATCCGAGGGCGTGAACGACTCGCTGCGTCTGCGGAACAAGGTCATGCTCGTTGAAAATGACACGCGCACCTGGATGGGGGCTGAGTCAGAAACGCAGGGCGCCTTTCTGACGCCAGCGGAAGTGCGCGCGGGATTGCTTCGCAATACGGCCTGGGCCCTCAGTCGCGGTCATCTCCATTACTGGATGAATGTCGGAAGCAGTTATTTTCATGATCCGAAAATCCATGAGGTCGCCGTGCGTGAGGAAAAGCGTTTGCTCGACGCGAGCATTAACTGGCCTCATTGCGAAACGGAGCACGCGATTTGTCTCGTGCTGGATGATAGCAGTCCCCGCCATGAAAATGGAACAGCGTCCTTCCAGCACTTGGCCGCCCTCTGGCAGCGTCAGATCGGCCTGGCCCATTGCGGTGTGCCTTATCGAGTCCATCTGCTTTCCGATCTCGGTCAATCCAACATGCCGCAGTATCACACTTACCTTTTCCCAAATCTTTTCGAGATCAACGAGGAGCGTCTGGCCTTGTTGAGGAGGACCGTTCTGTGCGACGGGCGGATGGCCATTTTTGGTCCCGCAACGGGAATCACGGATGGCAAAAAGATAGGGCCGGAGGGCATCAGTCGCCTTCTGGGAATCGAATTTGAAATGATCTCCAGGGAAGTTCCCCGGCGGGTTCTTGTTCACGGCACCCATCCTCTCACCCGCAGGCTTCCTGCTTCGATGGTTTATGGCGACAGCTTCGCCTATGGCCCGATCCTTGTTCCCACTCGCGCAGCGGTGAATGAAGGAAACTTCGAGACGCTCGGTGCAGCCACAACATTTTGGGGAATCAACAAACCCGGATTGATTCTCAAGGAAACCGACGAATGCAAAATGATCTGGAGTATCGCCGCTCCGCTGCCCGCCAATCTTCTGCGGGAATGCTGCCGCCACGCGGGGAGTCACATCTGGTGCGAAGAGGACGATGTGATCCTTGCCAGTGAGACATTGGCTGCCATCCACTCGGTTAAAGCGGGTCCCCGGACCTTGCACCTGCCGACCCCTCGGACGGTATGGGATCTTCTCAGTGGTGAAAAACTCGGGGATCAAATGACCCGCATTGATCTCGAGATCACTCCTCCCGAGACGCGCCTGTTTTATTTTGGAGAAAAAATTCCATGAAGACTTTTGGACACTTCGACGACGTCTCCCGCGCCTACTGCATCACCGAGCCGGTGACGCCTCGCCCTTGGATCAACTATATTGGCAATGGCCGTCTGGCCGCATTCATCAGCCAAAATGCTGGCGGTCTCCTCTGGCTTCACGAGCCCTACACACGTCGCCTCACGCGCTACCACTTCATACCGGCTCCCGGCGACCGTCCGGGTTTTTATCTCTACGTCAGAAACCGCAACACGCAGTCGGTCTGGAATCCCCACTTCGCGCCGACATGCAGCGCACTGGATCATTTCGAATGCCGCCACTCGCCCGGCCTCTCGGTTTTTATCGGGGAAAAAGAAAATGTCCGCATCGAGGTCTCCTATGGAATTCCGCCGAATGACGATGTGATGTTATGGCGGGTCAAGGCTACCAACCTTGGCGCATCGCCTGTGCAGATTGAGCTCGCGAGCTACATGGAATTTGGACTGCTCGAATTCATGCGGGAAACTCTCGGCTGGTGCTACCTCAAGAACCACTTCGGCCTCACCTTCGATGCCGCCACGCGTTCGATTCGCTACGACTACCATGTGTTCGAGGCGCCCGCTTGTCCCGCCATGGCCTTTGCGTGCACAGACGAGGTGTCTCGCTTCGAGTGTTCCAGAGATGCCTTTGTCGGCCGCACTGGTTCGCTCGAACGGCCGGATTCCCTCACGCCGGGAAACGATCTCTCGAACTCGGAAATCCCCGGCGGCGGGCATGCTTGCGCGACCCTGGGGATCGATCTCGATCTCGCTCCAGGCGAGGCGCGTGAGTTCGGTTATTGCTTTGCGGTTGCCGATTCCTGGCCCCTTGCCGACGCGTTGCTTGAAAAATACTCCCGCGTCGAGGCGATCAATTCCGGTCTTTCCGAAATCAGCTCGCATTGGGATGCCCGTTTCCGCGCATTGCAGGTGCAGACTGGCGTCTCCGCTCTCGACCGATTTGTCAATGTCTGGAATCCCTGCAACGCCGTTGTCGCCTTGGAGAATTGCCGGATCATTTCGACCGACCACACCGGCGTGGATGGTCTGCGCTATCGGGATACCAGCCAAGACGCGCTGGCCGTCACCCATCTCGACCCCGCGATGGCCCTCTCCCGCTTGCGCCTCGTCCTGGCCCAGCAAACGAAGGATGGCGGTGGATGCTTCGCTTTTTATCCTGAAACGGCGCGGCCAACGAGTGATGCGCCCCACCGCTCGGACAATACCGTATGGCCCGTCTATACATTCTGGCATCTCATCGCCGAAACAGGAGATGCCTCCGTTTTGGACGAGGTTATTCCATTCCGCGATGGTGGCCAGGCCAGTGTTTATGAGCATTTGAAGCTCGGGCTGGAGCACATTTACCAGAGGAGGGGACCGAACGGATTGCCCACCATGTTTCATGCAGACTGGAACGACGGTCTGGCCCTCTTTGGCGACGAGGCGGCCGAAAGTGTCATGCTCGGCATGCAGCTTGTCGCCGCGTGCCGCGACTTCCGTGATCTGGCGCTGCTGGCCGGTCGGACGAACGATGCGGCTTGGTGCGAACAGGTAGCCGACGAACTGGGTGCGATTCTCAACTCCGAAAAATCCTGGGATGGCCAGTGGTATCGCCGCCTCCTGCTCAGTAACGGCAAGGTTGTGGGCACCGCCGCTTCCGCCCAAGGCCAAATCTATCTGGATGTCCAACCTTGGGCCGTTCTTTCCGGGGTGGGGGACTTCCAAGGTCGCGGAGCTTTGGCCTTGGAGTCCCTGCACGAGCGGTTGAATACGGAATTTGGACTCTCCATCGTTGCGCCGCCCTATCGTGGATTTCCAGAGCCGGGGGACAAGCCGCTCGGATCCAATCCCGGCACCAACGAAAACGGCGGTGTTTTCTGCCACGCGAATACTTGGGCCATCATTGCCCAGTGCCTGCTGGGAAATTCCGAGCGGGCCTTCGAATACTATCTCAAACTTCTTCCTGAAGAGGTGATCAATAAAGTTGGAGCCGCCCACTACGAGCGGGAACCCTACGCTTATGTCTCCACACTCCTCGGACCTGGTAGCGATGCACAAGGACGGGCGGGCATCTCATGGCTCACCGGCACGGCGAGTTGGATGTATGTAGCCGTTACCCAATACATCCTCGGCATTCGCCCCACGCTGGAGGGATTGCTCATCCGTCCCTGCCTGCCTAATGCCATCTCAGAAGTTCGTGTGACTCGTCAATGGCGAGGGGTCGAGTATGTCATCGATATTCGCCACTCAGGCTCTGGAAAAAATGAGGTTCGTATCGAGGGAGAAATTCTCCCCGGCAGCCTCATCAAGCCAGGCCGAAGCGGCCGTGTTTCGGTTCAATGTTTTTGCTCAGGATCTGCTATTGAAAATGCGATCCTCCAGTCTGCCTGAGTAAACACCCTCATCTGCCAACCAATAAATCAATATTCATTATGCAAAATATGCCTCGAAACATGCTTGTCTATGCGGCGACGGAGGCCGAAATCCTCAATCCTGCGCGTTCTGTTCCATCGATGCGGCAAATTCGGGATTCGGGCTTTGAGTCGATTTATCTCGAATTTCGGAATGTGCGCGCTCCGAGAAATGGCCGCCGGTTTGCCCGAGGCATGGCGGCACTCATCAAAGTCGCTAAGGATGCCGGACTGTATGTCGCCATCGAGGCTGCCATCCATAATCTCGATACAGATCTTCTCGAAGACGCTCCCGAGGCCTTCACTGATGCGATTCGTCTCCATCGACTGGAGGTTTCTCAGGGCCGTGTTTCATTGGATCTTGAGGGTGATGTTTCGACTTGGACATTTCCCTATGCGGCAGCAGCGACCATTGAGAACGAGCTTATTCGAGATTTGAAAAAAACAATGCTGCCCGAGCCGGAGATCCTGATTGAGGGTGGGGGATGCGCCATGACACGACATCCTGGGCGGAGTCGCGCCAGATACACTTGGGAAGTTCCTGGAATGCAGGAGGGAACCTTGCTTCTCGTGACGCGCAAGCATCACGACTACGCCTTTAAGGATCTTGCGCATCCGGCGGTTTTGGAAAGGTTGCCCGCACTCATCGCCTCGCGCTTGGATTTGGATCCCGATGAAATTTATTGGGACGAGCCTCATTTCGGTTTTGCTTTTTACTACGGGGATGGCCGCGCCATTTCGAACAGGCTGCTGGAGGAATTCCATAAAAAGTTCGGCTACCACTTGGAAGACAGATTGCCGGAACTCTGGCTGGATTGGGACCAATCTCCGACGCCTTCCTGCATGGTGCGTTTGCATTTTGCGGAATTGTTGGAATCCGCCTTGGCAGAGCTTGAGCAGGCGCTCCTCGCAACAATCCAAAAGCAAACGGAGGGTCGGCGTCCTGTCAATCTCGGAGGTCATCGCACGATGCATGAGGAATTGTCCGACGACATCCTGATCGGGTGTGCGGACTATTTTCGACATGATGCCGCCACCACGGCCTCCTTCACCGACTCGGTTTTCGAGCGTGAGGACTCCATGATCGCTATGGCCCACCTTGCGCGTTCCATGGCTGCCAGCCAACCGGGACGCGAGGCATGGAATATGAGCTGGGGCTTCCTTCCCACTCCGGAGCATCAGCATTTCTACACCCGCCTCTTCGGGGCTATGAATGTGAGGTGGTGCGCCCATGTTTGGAACGATAGCATGATGTTTGGCCCCGGTCTTCCGCACCATCCGTGTTGGAAATCCATGAAGGAGGATCTCGCGGCCCATAAGGAGAGGATCGACTCCCTGCAAGGCTGGGAACCGTTCGCCGATACGCTTGTTATTTACAATTGGCGCGCTCTGGCCGCTGTCGTTGGCGCACACCGGAATACCCACCGTCGCGCTTTGCTTCTCCTCGCGCAGACACTCACGAAAGGCGCCGTGCCTTTCCTCTTCGCAAGTCCCGATAACCTCGGAGGAGCTATTAGCAAGGATATCCGCCGCATCATTCTTCCCTGGTCGGAAATTCTCCCGGCCCAAGTTTGGAGCCTGTTGCAGGAATGGACTCAAAATGGCGGGGAGCTAATCATCATGGGCCCGCCCGCCACCCTCGACGCAGAAGGTCAATCGGTCGTCTCGCAATGGGAATCCTTCACCGGCACTCGTGTTCTCTCGAATCGGGTCGATCTTCGAGTGGGTTCACAAACCACATGGGGAGAAAGGATCTTCACTTTGGATCCCGGGGCCATGGCTCCAGGGTGGGACGATGCTCCGCTGGCAACACTCCCCGAGCATTGGCCAGCTTTGGAGCTTGAGTCTCTTGCATCGGATTCCGTTGCCACGGTCGATGGAAAAGTCGTCGGAACTTCGCGTTCAATTGGCAAAGGGCGAGTTGTCACATCCACAGTGGATGCCTCGCTTTTCCCCAGCCTGATCGAGCACATTTTGCAGTTGGGAATCATTCAGCGCGACGCCATGGTATTTCGCTACACCAAAGGCTCCGAGTCCAAGACGGTGGAGGTTGTTCGTCATTAGTTTTGTCATTGGGAAAAATTTTCCATAAGAAAAATTATCTATTGCTCAATGAAGAGTGTCTCGATACAAAATAGAGTTGCTATGAAAAAGCAGGCTCCCTCCAGCAATGTCCTCGAAAGCTCGCTTCACATTCTGGGAGGTTTGGCTTCAGGAATAGTCTGGCAGCGAAATCGAGAGAATGCATCAGATCAACTAATTCATCTCGAAGCCTCTGCCGTTGGTGATGTTTTTGTTCGAGTCGCCAAGGGTAACGCCTCTGTCTTTGAGAAAAGCTATTGCGTCCGGCGCGGTGGTGTTTCGCTGAGGATCAAGGGGGTTCCCGCTGGGGGTTCTTATACGGTCGATATCAATTACCAACCCGACGCAGGAAATGCGTGGAAGAAAACATTTGAGTCGGTATGGGTCGGTGATGTCTGGATTCTGGGAGGGCAGTCGAATATGCAGGGTTGCGGACTTCTCACCAAGGATTTCGTGCCTCATCAAGCCATTCGCGCTTTTTTTATGGATGACCGCTGGGAGATGGCCAAAGACCCGCTTCACAATCTCTGGCAAGCGGTAGATCCAGTGCATGAGATCATAAATAGAGGCCCCTGGGGGCGGGGTAATCCACTGTTCGGAGCCGGTCCCGGGCCGGCTTTCGCTCAGGAAATGTTTCGAATCACCGGCATTCCCCAAGGTTTGATCGCCTGTGCGCATGGAGGGACGACCATGGACCAGTGGAGCCCCATGCTGCAGGGAAGCGGAGGGCGAAGCCTTTATGGCGCCATGCTGCGAAGGGTTCGTAAAAATGGAGGATCCGTGGCGGGGCTGCTCTGGTATCAAGGCGAGAGCGATGGCGATCCCGTGAATGCACCTCTTTATACAGGTAAAATGAAGTCGTTTATTCAAGCCCTCCGCCGGGATTTGAAGTCACCCCGTCTCCCAGTGGCCATGGTTCAAATCGGCCGCTTTTCCGAGTGCCAAGTAAACAATGAGTCGGCTTGGAATATGATTCAGCATCAGCAAGCCATACTGCCCAAGACGATTCCCTTTCTCTCGGTTGTTTCGGCCGTGGATTTGAGTTTGGATGATCCGATTCATATTTCCGGAAAGGATCAGAATGTTCTGGGGGTTCGTCTGGCTGGTGCGATGAGGAATCTTCTTGCTGGGGGCAAGTCTTTGCCTTTCGGTATAAAAAGTATAAAAATTCAAGAAAATCCCGATTTAGATGGCAAGGGTGCGGTCTTTGTAAGTTTTGAAAACGCAGGGGCGGAGCTGACTTCGGATGGCAGTCGTCCCTTGGGATTTTCCGTGCGATCTCCCGAGGGGAAGGAACTTCTTTACAAGACGCGCCTACACAAAAACGGGGTTTGTCTTCTGGTCGCAGTTCCATCCGCTCTTCTGCTGGATGCCACCCTGCACTATGGATTTGGCGCCGATCCTGTCTGCAATATTCGCGATGGCCACGGGTATTCCTTGCCCGTTTTCGGTCCTCTTCGGCTCGGGCCACGCAGAAATCTCGGGCCATACTTGCAGCAGTGGAGACTCTCGCATTTGGATCGCGAGTTCAGGGAATTGAATCCGCGGCATGTGCCAACTGGAGGGGAAGATCTTGGAGATTTTCAAGTTGACGGCAATTTTTCCGACATCCGTCAGCAAGTGGTTGCCAAAAAGAAAGGCACTTTTTTATTCCATGCCGCTATGGAAGCCAAGACCGCAGTCCGGCTTGCGGCCTGGCTCGGCTATGATGGACCGATAGGCGTGTGGTTTGGTGAAAAACTCATTTACAAAGATCTGGATGGGAAAACTCCCGCTTGGGCTGACCAAGGTCGTAGTCAGGCTTTCCAGGTCCCCTCGGGGAGGCATCGATTCACGATCGCTCTCGGAGCCGATGAAGGAAAGGCTTGGGGAATCTATATGAGACTCGAACTTCTTGGAAAAACGCCTGGCGCACTTCCCCATTGGTGTGCTTTTAAAAAGTAGAACGCCTCTATTCACTGCCACCTTTTTTTAATTCATGTCAAACCACGCTCCACATCATCTCAAAATCGGCCAGATCGGCCTTGGACAAATCACGGAAGTTCACCGCGACGGCTACAGGTGTTTCGGACTGCCAGTCGTGGCGGGAACCGATATTTCTGAGGAGGTCCGGCAAAAGTTTGCAAATCAGAATCCGACCGCTCGGATTCATGCCACTCTGGAGCAGATGCTTGAGGACTCCGAGGTGGAGGTTTTTGATGTGGCGGCACCCCACCAGGCGAAAATCCGACGACCACTTTTGGAAAAAGTATTCCGTGCGGGTAAGCCAGTCCTTTTGCAAAAACCCTTTGCTCACAACTATGCCGATGCACTTTCTTATGCCGAGATGGCGGAAGCTGCGGGCGTGCCTCTTATGATCAACCAGAATTCGCTTTTTGCCGGCGGAGTCATCGACACGGCCGCGCGGATTACTGGTTCGGATTTCAGTCCCTTGATCTGGGGCAGCGTGCGGCATGTCTCCTTTCATGATCCCAAGGGGCATCCGTGGTTTGGAAAAGGACCGCGCTGGTGGATGACGGATATGGCGGTGCATGAAATGGCTATCCTGCACCACTTTTTCGGGCCGCCAGAGACGGTTTATGCCGTTATGGGACAAGACCCACATCAGACCGGAGTCGAGGGTGATGGCTATGTTCATGCCATTTTTCGGTATCCGAATGGAGCTTCCATTGTCATGAATGAAAACGGGGCATATCTCGGACCGGATACCAAAAGCTTCATGTTTGAATTCCATGGCAACGCCGGAACGGTGAGCCTTTACCCCGGCAAGCATGCTATTTGGAGTCCACGCACAGGCGAGTCCGTGGAGGAGGCTGCGACGCTGCGTTGGTTCCCGGAAGCCTTTGGCTTGGCGATGGCCCATTTCCAGTGGGCATTGAAGGAGAAAAAAACACCATGGGCCTCGGCTTCCGACAACCTGTTTGTATTGGCTGCGATTGAAGCAGCGTATCTTTCCTCCGAGCGAGGCGTGCCTGTTTCACCTGCCGAAATCATGGGCGATCGTTGGATTTCGAACTACGGCCCGGGATTCTTGCGCGGTCCGGTTGACTGGGTTCCTCCGGAGCCGCTTTCCTCACCGAAGCTCACTTTGAATTACGCCTGGGCGACCTATATTCCCGAGAACAAAAAATCCTAAAATTATGTCACTGTATCAATGGCCCTATCATATCGATCTGGAGTTGCGCAGCGATGTGCCTCGTCCGGATGGCCCCGTGCCTCTGCGCATAAACGGTCCGGCTCTACTTGCCGCCGCGGGCGCGTCCGGGCATCTCGATTTTCGCTCATTGCGGTTGGCGGACAAAAACCTTTTCTACGGTCACTGGGGTTCCGACACCGTCGAGCGGGATGTGGCGGTCCAATTTGTGCCTGACACGGATTTTGACCCCGTGGCTAAACCCTGCGGAACGCTTTGGTTTTATTTGTTCAAATACTCTTGGGAGGACAAGGCTTTCCCCCGCACATTCCGTCTTTACTTCGATATCGTTGTCGGAGGAGGCAAGCCTGCGTGGTCGGGGCAGGCCGAACCGCAACGCCCATTTCCTGTCTTATCAGAAATCTCGCCGGGTCAGTTGGAGTGGAAAAGAAACAGCCAAACATCACTCGCTTACAACGCTCCTTGGAGTGGCAAACCGCACTTCCACCCGATCACCACGCCGGCCGGCCGCACTCTCACGACCGATCGTCCCCGTGACCACATCTGGCACCACGGACTGTGTTTTGGCTGGACGAATATCTCATGCCCAGCAAAAGGTCTTAAGGAATATGCATTCTGGGGAGAACCCGGTGGCGCCGTGATTTATACAAAAGATGCGAGCGAGAAGGCTTCCGGTCCCGTTGTTTCGGAGTTTCGCTCGGACTCCATCTGCTGCACCCAGGCTGGCGAACCTGTTTTTGATATGAGCGTGAAAGGCCGCTACCTGTCGATCGATATCGGTTGGGATTGGTTGGATATCGAACTCACGCTCTCCGCGCGGGAGGAACCGGTAACCTTCTCCAGTGAATATGGACACCTGAAAGTTCGACTGTCCATGGATTTTCAAAATCCGGTCATTCTGGACAGCAATGGAAAATCCGAGAGAGACAATCCTTACCGTCAGCCTACCGATGTCGATTGGATTGGTTTGAGCGGACACCTCGAAGGAACCCCCGCTGCCATGCTCCTACTCAACCATCCGGATAATCCAGGCGGCCGCCCCAGTGGAGATGGCTCAGTATGCCGCCGGGGCGAATTTTTTATCGATGAGGGAGCACTCTTTGCATGGATCAGTCTGAATCCCATGCGGATCAATCCTATCACGATCAATGCAGCATCTTCACTCACATGGAAATATCGCATCGTGACGACTGATCGTTTGTTATCCATGGATTTCAATAATTACCAATACACCCATTGGACAACCCCTTGGGAGGTTGCTGGACTGCCCGAGTAAAACAGCCGTTAACATGCCTTTTGAAACCTTCACCGCGAATATCCAAAAATTATGAAAATACCCAACTCCAGACATGATTGCCGAGCGCTCCAGCCCCGGTCCAGCGCGCGCTCCACTTCATTTATTGGAAACTTCCTGCTCAGTGCGCTTTTCCTGTTCTTTCTTGCAGCCTCGCAAGCCCGCGCCGGAGAATTCGATGCCGCAAAGTATGGACCTGTCTATCTTTGGTTTGATGCGGGCCATGGCGTTATCGGCAAAGAGGGAAAAGTGGCCTCATGGCAAAGTCGCTTAGGGGATGCCGTGGTTTCCCAATCCGTTCCCCAATGGCAACCGAGCGTGATCGTGCAAGGTCCCGGAAAACAACCGGCACTCGACTTTGATTATGGGGCGTTCCTGACGGGCCATCGCAAAGGCGATCTTCGGGATCAAAAAACCACCGTTCTGGTGACGGCCGTGCCGGATCGGGGACAAGGCTCCCTCGGCGCACTCTTTAGCTTCGGGCCCGTCGGCTACCAACTCCCGTTGCAGACTCCGACCCCTCAAACGCTCCACTTCTCCTTTTTGCAGGGTCCAATCGAAAAAAAATACGGCAAAGAGGCCCTGTTGGCTTCAGGCATAAAAGGCGGCATCATTCCTATCTACAAAGGTCCCCTGGCCGACTTGAGCATTCTAACGGTCGTCTATGGTGCGGAAGAAACCGCTATCTATCTAAATGGAAAAGAGATCGCTAAATTTGATAAAGGCCTGGGCACCATTTGCCCCAAGGAGTGCCTTCTCACCATTGGTGCTATGAACGAAAAAGGTCAGCAATGCATGACCGGTTTTATCTCCGAATTGATCTTCTTCGAAGAGCCTCTCAGCTCCGAAAAACGCGTGGAGATGGAAAAAGAACTCGCGCAAAAATATCAAATCACTCTCCACTGACAACAAACAATGGCCCTCAAAATGAAACCCGTATTAGACGCTATGAAAATACCCAATCCCAAACATAATTGCCGAGCGCTCCTGCCCCGTTCCGGAGCGCGCTCGATTTCAATTATTGAAAGTCTCCTGCTGAGTGCTCTTTTCCTGTGCTTCGTAACAGCCTCGCAAGCCCATTCCGGAGAATTTGACGCCGCTAAGTATGGTCCCGTCTATCTTTGGTTTGATGCAGGCCATGGAGTTACCGGCAAAGAGGGCAAAGCGGCTTCTTGGCAAAGCCGCGTAGGGGATGCCGTGGTCTCCCAATCTGTTCCCCAATGGCAGCCGAACGTGACCGTGCAAGGTCCCGGAAAAAAACCCTCGCTCGACTTTGATTACGGGGCATTCCTGTCGGGCAACGCCAATGGCGATCTTACGGAACAAAAAACCACCGTTCTGGTTATGGCTGTGCCGGATCGGGGACAGGGCTCGATGGGCGCACTCTTTAGTTTCGGGGCCAGCGGCTACCAACTCCCGTTGCAGACTCCAACCCCTCAAACGCTCCATTTTCCGTTTTTGTGGGGGCCGGTTGAAAAAAAATATGGTAGAGAGGCCCTGGCGGCTTCGGGCATTAAAGGGAGCACGATTCCGATTTACCAAGGCCCCCTGGCTGACTTGAGCATTCTGACGACTGTATATGGTGCGGAAGAAACCGCTATTTATCTCAACGGAAAAGAGATTGCCAAATTCGATAAAGGCCTTGGCAGCCCTTGCCTCAAGGAGTGTTTGCTCACCATTGGTGCCTCAAGCGAAAAAGGCCAGCAATGCCTGACCGGTTTTATTTCCGAATTGATCTTCTTTGAAGAACCGCTCACCTCCGAAAAACGTGCTGATATGGAGAAAGAACTCGCGCAAAAATATCAAATCACTCTTCCCTAACAACAAACAATGATCCTCAAAATGAAATCTGTATTTTTCCGACTGCCCGCATCCGTGCTGGCGTTCAGCCTCGCAACTTTAACTTTGGCCCCAAGCGGATTCACCCAAACACCGCCGCCTCCCACACCCGTGCTCCGGATCAATGGACCCAAGGTGTTTGGGGTGCGCCCTGGCGCCCCCTTTCTCTTCCGGATTCCTGCAACTGGAGAACGTCCCATCACTTTTTCGGCCGAAGGATTGCCTGATGGACTGAAGCTCGATCCTCAGAAGGGGCAAATCACCGGAGCCATTGCGCAGGCAGGCGACTACAGGGTTACGCTAAAGGTCACCAACCGCCAGGGAAGTGTCACGCGCCCGTTCCGCATCTCCGTGGGTGAGGCGATCCTGCTCACGCCGCCGATGGGGTGGAATAGTTGGTATCTCTGCTCGGAAGCCGTTTCCGATGAGTGGATTCGCAAGATAGCCAAGGCGATGGTCGATTCCGGCTTGGCCGATCACGGTTGGACCTACATCAACATCGACGATTGCTGGCAAGGAGCACGGGGAGGTGCCTACAATGCGTTGCAGGGCAATGAGCGCTTTCCACACATGGGTGCCCTGTGCGATTATATTCATTCGCTCGGTTTGAAGATGGGAATCTACTCCACGCCCTGGATCGGTTCCTACGCGGGCTTTCGAGGAGGCTCCGCTCTCACGCCTGAAGGCAGCTATGAGGAAGCGGCGATGCCTGCCGACCGTCGCCTGCAGCCCAACCAATTATTCGGCCGTTACCCACTTTTCTCGCGCTGCAAGGCCAACCGTGTCGGGCCGGCCACTTTTTACGAGAAGGATGCAAAACAGTGGGCGGATTGGGGGATTGATTATGTGAAGTATGACTGGAACCCGATCGACGCGAAAACGATTGAGATTCTCGCCAAAAGTCTCCGCGAAAGCGGCAGGGATATCGCTTTCAGTGTATCCAATGGCGCCAGAACCAATGTCGCAGCTGAACTTTTAAAGTGGGCCCAAGTATGGCGCACCGGCGGGGACATCGGCGACTACTGGAGTGCGGTTGAATCGCGTATCGCTTCCAGTGAATGGGAGCCTTACACCGGCCCGGGACACTGGCCCGATCTCGACATGCTGCAAGTCGGCATGCTCGGCAAACCCAACACGCCAGGTCAGGAGATCAAAAAAACGCAACTCACCCCCGACGAGCAATATGCCCATATGAGTTTCTGGGCGTTAAACGCCGCGCCACTCCTGCTGAGTTGCGATCTCACGGCCTTGGATCCCTTCACGCTGGAACTCCTGACCAATGACGAGGTGATCGATATCAACCAAGACCCGCTGGGAAAACCAACCGTGCAGGTGGGGGAAAAGGGACCACATCCGGTCTTCATGAAACCGCTGGAAAACGGCTCACTGGCCGTAGGGCTTTTTAACAAAGACGCGACCGCCCAGCAGGTGAGCGTTTCTTTTGCGGATTTGAAGCTCACAGGGAAACAGAAGGTGCGCGATGTCTGGAAACACGCCGATCTGGGAACCTTCGAAGACCGCTTCCAGGTAGAGGTGCCGTCGCACGGCGTCTGCCTGATCCAGATCGAGCCGGCAAAATAGGCGGAGTTTTCGGAATGAGAAGCTCAATAGATCAGCAGCCGATTTAACATTCATCCATAGCCAACAAAACTTGTGAAACAGGAACCCAACGAAATCACTTCCATGGCCTGTGTTGGCGGCTGCCACCGGTGGGCGACCATGCCAACACGATCCAACTTGCTCTTGTGTTTCTCGCACCCTTGACTTCAAAGCCGTTCACCTTGGCGAACCCGTGATGACGCTCTCGCATGCCCGCTGTCATCTCGGCAGCGGCTGAGCCGGAAGAACCTTCGTCATTTTATGGATACTAAAACAACGCAGTCCTCAGAAAAACTCACGCGCCGTTCCATGTGCTCTTATGGCATAGGGTTGGTATCCCACCAATTCGGTCATGTGGGCTTGGCTATGTTGGCCATGCCGATCTTCAATGTGGAAATGGGACTCAGCCCCGCGCTTGTTGGGGGACTCTTGATGGTTGCGCGGTGTCTCGATGCCTTTACGGATCCCGTCATGGGAGCGATTTCGGATAACACTCGCACCCGCTGGGGGAGGCGACGGCCCTATCTGGTGCTCGGTGCTTTGCTCAGTGCGTTTCTCTATCCCCTGATCTGGTTGGGAAGCTCGCAATGGTCGCCGACGGTGCTTGCAATTTTTTTCTGCACGACTTTGATCCTGTTTTACCTGGCCCACACGATCTTCTCCGTTCCGTATCTCTCGCTTGGTTACGAGTTGACGAATAATTACCACGAGCGCACGCGCTTGCAGGTCTGGCGTTCTTATTTTGGCACCGCCGTGATGTTGGTCATCGGCTGGTTCTACTATTTCTGCCAGATGCCGGTTTTTGGAGGTCCTGTGCAAGGGGCCCGGGTGCTCGGATTCCTTGTGGGTGTCGGAATTCTTGTCTTCGGGCTGGTGCCCGCCATTTTCCTCCGGGAGATCAACTATTCTTTCGTCCAGCATCAGGAAAAGGAGCGTTTTCTTTTTGCGGCAAAACAGGCCTTCTCTAACAAGCCTTTCCTCATCCTGCTGGGAATTATCGTCACGCTGATCATCGGGACCCAGACAGCAGGGGCCCTTGGATTTTATCTCAATGTCTACCATCTTTACGGCGGCGACAAATTGGCTGCAGGAGCCTTGATTGGCGTCGGTACATTGGTTGGAGCTGGGGCCTCGTTCGCATCCGCCCCGATGATTGCCGCCTACGCGAAACGCACCGACAAGACCACTGCGCTCCGGGCCTGCCTGATCATGAGCATCATCGGGGCTGTCTCGTCGTGGTTTCTTTACACTCCGAAGATGCCTTACCTCTCGCTTGTCCCGTTGGTGTTTCTTTCCCTTGGGGGAAATGCCTTCTGGATCCTCGTGAACTCTATGAAGGCCGATGTCTGCGACTGGGACGAGATGACTTCCGGTCGTCGCCGGGAGGGAATCTACGGTGCCCTCGGCAACTGGATGCAGAAAAGCGCCACCTCGGTTACCTACTTTGCGGCGGGTCTCGTGCTTCAATTTACAGGATTCAACGCAGCCGTGGAGGGGGCTCAGACGCCGGAGGCTATCAATGGCATGAGATTGGGGTTCGCCTTGATTCCCGTCGTCTTTTTGCTGCCTTGCCTTTGGCTTCTGAAGTTTTACCCCATCACGAAAGCAAAAGCTCTCGAGATTCAGGAACAACTCAGGATCTCCCGTGACCGCCAGAGCGAAGCAAGTGCCTCCACTCAAACGGCATATTAATCAATCCAGCAACTTTGCTAACCGTTCAGATTTTTTAAATGCCTCAATCCGCGGGACTCCTTTACTACAATATTTATTCTTCGATGTTTTTCTTCATATTACGACTCATTCCTGTTCGTAATTCAGGAACCCCCCTTTTTTATTTTGTTCTGAGACATTTTTGAATATGAAAATTATATGACTATTGACCTTGTCGAATTTTGCCGGGGAGCCATACCTTCTGATTCTTGGACGAGCGTCCTGCAAGGTGCAATTGACCATGTGCATGAGGCAGGTGGGGGCACCGTTCACATCCCCGCCGGCCGCTTTGTTACTGGGCCGATTCAACTCAAGAGCCGGGTGGCTCTGGATCTCCATGTGGGGGCGCTTCTGGTGGCAAGCGCGAATCCGGAGGAATATCACGCGCAGAAGAAGATCGCTCACTACGGGCTTTCCTGGATCAGTGCAGAGGGAGCCGATGCGGTGGAAGTTTCTGGATCCGGTTGTTTGGATGGAAATGCCTTTAATATTCTGCAAAAGCTCCAGCACATGCTCATCCCGCCTGGTTGGGATGATTTTGCATTTCGCCTTCATGGGTTGAGGTTCATCGACTGCACGGATGTGACCGTGCGTGGTATACGCATCGTCAACACATCGTTCTGGGCCTTTCATCTATGCGATTGTAAGAATGTTTGGATTCAAGGCGTTTCCATCAACAATCCGGTTGAGGATTTCTGCGATAATGATCCGCCTGTTTGCCTCGATGATCATGTTTACCACATCATTAATGCGGACGGTATTGATGTGGACAGCTGTCAGAATGTTCGCATTTCAGATTGCAATATTCGGACGAGTGACGATGCGATTTGCATCAAGGTTACAAAGACATCGAAAAAGCGCCTTTGCCGGAATATTGTAGTTACAAACTGTGTCTTAGGCACAGACGAGTCGGCATTAAAACTGGGCAGTGAAACGCACGGGCGGTTTGAAGATATTGTTTTTAGCAATTGCACGGTTAACTATGCAGGCGCAGCCGTTGCGTGCTGGTTAGCCGATGGGGGAGTCATCGATCGATGGATTGTATCAAATATATCTGTTAACCTGCAACCGAAGGTCGGTGGGAATGTTGTCTACATCCGTGTTTATCCCCGGAATGCGGAAACCATATCGGCAGGGAGAATAAGAAATGTATTTATTCAAGGCGTGCGTGCTTCGGCGCCGAGTGCCATTTATGTAGCAGGTTCAGAAGATGCCATTGAGTCTTTGGAAATCAAAGATGTGGCACTTGATATTCACGGTGATTATTGGCCCAGAACCTATGAGGGAGCGCTATCAAAACCGATCGTGCACCGCGATCCACCGTATCCCATGCCAATGTGGGACCACAAGCGAGCCCCGTTCGATATCTACTGCCGCAATATCCTTGAGTTGAAACTTTCAAACATCCGACTGAATTGGATGAAACCTGAAGATTCGAACTGGGGCAGTGCCATTCGCTGCTCACACATCAAGCGTTTGGTTTTGGACCGGATCGAGGCGCGGGCGAGCCTCGGCTCGAATCAGGCGGATATCTGCCTGCGCGATATTCAAAAGGCCGAAGTGCGCAACCTCACCTCACTGCCGGGTTCCACCACGGTCTTTGATATCGACGCGGTTCAGCAGATGGTGTGTTTGGGCAATGATTTCACAGCCTCACGCCTACTCGGTATCGATGAGTCTCTCGCCAGCCCGTCTTGTAACGCTCTTCCTAAGGGATAAATCTGCCCGGGAGGCACGGGGCGTGCAGGAATCAAACTGTGGGAGAACCAAAATCTGGGATCTGGAGGGACTCCCCGTCGCGGAGGCTGGACTCGTGTGCGACGATGCCTGGTGCATTGTATCGGGCTGCATCCCAGACGCTGACCGTTGGAATGGTTCCACGCACCACTGCCGTGACGAAGTCATCTGTGAGAAACTGGTGGCTGCCCTCATGACCATTGGGACGATCGCGGTAGGATTCGGGAAGGCGGTCCCGATATTTTTCATGGATCGTGGCGAAACTTGCGCTGAACTCGGAGAGCAGTGAGGGATCGACTTTGATTTTTTCCATCTCGAAAAGTCCGACGTCGCGGCAGCGGAGTTGATTCTCCACATTCTCAATCTCCTTGGTCCGGGTAGTCCAGACAGCCCCGTTGCTCTGCTCCTCGAAAGCGCCCTCGGTTCCGTAAATGCTCCCCCGGACGCTTCTTCCTAAGCCAACGCCCACGCGGCGGAATTCATTGATGCGAAGGACGCCGCCGTCGCTCGTGCGCATGAGCGCGCTCTGGTTGGAGAAGGTGTTTTTCCAAAGGCTGACATCCTCGCGAAAGATCCCATCGGGATTGGTATCCCGCACGCCGAGACATGATACGTGCGTGGCACGGGCTCCCGTGACCGCAAGCACCATGGCCACAGAATGGGTCGGGTAAAGCATCGGTGGATAACTCGCAGTGGGCTTCCAATGATTCCCTCCGCTGAACTGGAAGGCCTCGTAGAAGCCGTGGCTCATGTCGTGGTAGTATTCACCTTCGCCATACACGAAGGAACCAAAGGCTCCGGTGTTCCATTTTTCGCGGCAATAGACCGTTGCGCCGTAGTAGATGCTGGTTTCTCCCATCATGTAAGTCAGGCCGGTGCGGCGGACGGTTTCGACGAGTTGCGAGAGTTCCTCCAAAGTGGTGGCGGCTGGCACGGCGCTATATACATGCTTCCCGGCGTTGAGAGCGGCCAGTGCCATGGGAGCGTGCATCCAGCGCTGGGTGAAGATCGCCACGGCATCAATATCTGGTGCACGAAGCACCTCTTCGAATGTGGAGAATGTGCGGGCCACTCCCAGGCGTGCAGCTTCTGAGTGCAGTCGTTCAGGTTCGATATCGCAGAGCAACACTTCGGAAACGAGCGGATGAGCCTGGTAGAGGGGGACGAAACATTGCGAGAATTGTCCCGCTCCGATAACTGCGATTTTAATGGGCTTCATGCAAAAAATGTTATGCCAGAGATGACGTAAAAGGCCTTCATTTATCGCGGAACCAATCGGAAGTTACTTATTTCCAATGATCCTGCTTGTGCAGACTCTGGGGTTTTGTTGATGCGGATGGTTATGCCGGTCAGTGGGAAGCGGAGGATTTTTTCGCCTTTGCTAAAGAAAAGTAGCTTGGATGCGTCGAGAGGAAGCTCGAGTTCCTTCGCTTGGCCCGGGGTTTCGTAGTTCCAGCGGTATTCGAATTTATCTTTATTGGAGAAAAGCAGCACGGCGGAGATCTGTGCTGATGCGTCGCTCTTTACTGAAAAAGTCAATGCCTTTGCGTTCGCCATGACGACCAGATCGCTTGATGCACCGACAACCGCTCCGTTTTTGGCATTGGTGAAATCGTAGTTAATGACCAGTGCGGGGTTTGATTGGGCGACATTGCGCACTTCCACCGATCCCGTGGCTTCCAAGTTCGCGTTCAGCCCCCACCAATTGACGGGGCGAAAGAGAAAGAGGGGGTCAATTTTTTCAGCAGCATCGAGCGACGCGCGTTGATCGGCCTTCTGACTTGGGTTGATATAGTGGATTGTTTTGTCCAATCCAGGATCGTTGAAGGTCGTCGCATCCATCACGGAGGAGGAAGGTGTCGTATCAACTCCAATGATACCAACTGGATGGTATCCGCCGTTCCAATAGTTCTGATTTGAAAAACGCAGTGTCGGGAGCATGCCTCCTTGGGGATCGAGAACGCCAAGTGCCAGAACATATTCCCCCTTTGTGAGAGTGGGAGGAATTTCGAACTGCCCTCGTTCCTGATGAATCTGGGCAGGAAAGCTGTAGGCTTTGGCGGCATCGTCCCAATTTTCTCCTGGAAGCCATTTACGAATATCGGCTTGCCCGAATTTTTCATGCCAGACAACCTTACGGGAGTTCGGATCAAGCAGGAATAGGGCTACCGGCCAATTCTCATAGAAGGGAGCGGAGCCGTCGTTCCGCACTTGAAATGTGACCTCAAACTTTTTGCCCGATTGGATCGACTTGGGGAACGTCACGCTCTGCAATACGAACCTATAACCGAGTGCTTTTTGCAAGGCCCCCGCGCCGATCTGTGCGTCTGGATTGGATTGGTCGTATTCCGCCACCCAGCCGAGTTGGGTCATGTGGAGTTTGCGCGCAAGGTTGACAGTGAAATCACGATGCACGGGGTCTGCCAGATTATCGGTGGGATCCTTTCCGGGTTGGATTGTATAATTTCCCCAGTCGTAGGCTGTTTCGCCTCCGAAGGGTCCAACTTTCCAACGGGGCGAGTCGGCCATGATCTTGCCATCGCGATCCAATTGGTCTTGGTGGGCAAACGAGTCCCATTGCAGGCCGAAAGGATAGGCGTCAAAATTTGTCATCGGCCGCACCCGTGTCATGATTTTCTTGTTCTTGAAAGCCTCTCGGAAGGCGTCGCCGAGGATCGTTTCCAGTTCAGGATTGATGCCGGGCGATGTCTGTTCCCCCCATTTGCCGATAATGCCCATCTCGATGATTCCGACGCGCGGGTCGTTGTCCCATACCTCTCCAAGTCGTGCGATGAAGCGCTTCAGTCGGGTTTTGAATTGCTCGCTGGAGATGTCCTGTTTCTTAAGATCTGCAGGCCAGAATTCGCCGCGCATATAGAAGGGATTACTGGTGTTCTTTTCTTCTTTCGCCGGCCAATACAGGTAAACCCTTGGCATGGCTTTGGTGTTGTGATTTTCAAGTCCGGCGAAGAGTTGGTCGGAAACCGTGCGGATTTTTTCAACGCCATCCTTCTCATCATTTTCCAGCCAAGACCATGGAATACAGGTGCGCGTGAGTGTTCCCCAGGGGTGCATTCCTCGCAGCGCCTGATAGGAACCGTAGGTCGCCCGAGAGGTGTAATTTTTCGGGCTTATGCCCATAAGCGGATTTCGTAAGGCAACGGTGTATTCCGGCAACTGGACCGTCACAAGCTCCTCTGCATGAATCAGCATGCCTGAGCTGATGGCACCGGCTACAAGCAAGGGGAGTAGTCTTTGCATAGAAAAAGAGGTTTTTTACGGAGGGGTAGGTAGGCTTATTTCGCGAGAGCTTCTTGGATGGCTGGCATGGTAACAGTATCGACTCCAATCGGTTTTGGATGAACCCCATCCGGAATGAATTTGCCCTGAGCTTCGGTGTCTTTTTTCAAGGCTTCCAGCCACTCCGGGTAAATATCGATGAATTTGACCGATTTCTCTGCTGCGATTTCATTGATGGCGGCATAATAATCCGGCAAAGCCGTGCGATACTTGCCGCTGTTGGGTGTGTTTGTCGAATCAAACGCAGGGTTCATGGTCATGAGAAAAACTTCCGTCGCAGGCAGTTCCTTGCGAAGCCGGTCCACCATCGTCACTAGGTTTTTGCGGAATTGTTCAAGTGGCACCGCTGGTTGCGGCTGATCCTCCAAGCGCGGAGGGTTGGCGCTTGGGTCCGCGAGACGGCGAATGCAGTCATTCATGCCAAATTCGATGATGATCGTATCTGGCTGCTGCTCGACGACATCCCTGTCGAAATCTTTGATCCCATGGCTCGCTGTGGTGGAACCGCTGACTCCCTTGTTGAGGACTTTGGCCTTGCCTGCGAAGCCTTGGCTATTGAGCCAAGTTTCAAGCCGCTCGGGCCATACCGATTTCTCTGTGAGGCTGGTGCCGTATCCCACAACAACTTGGTCTTTTCCGGATTTGAGGTTGTCGGTGAGTTGCGACGCAGTCAGGGAGGCACAAGTCCCCAAGATGGCTACTATGGCGACAAAAAAATAGACGGATTTGGAAGGGTTCATTCGGGTTCTTAGTTTTTTGATTTGATCTAAAGCCTGTAGCTTTATTTTAAAGATTGTTCTGCGTTAATAAAAAATCTTTTCCTTTTTTTCTGTGGAGGATTGCATGTGGTATTGAAAAAATCAGTTTTTCGTTCTGTTTCCGCAATAAGTCTGTTTCGATGATCTTGCTGGTGTTTTTATTTGATAAAAAATAAAAATTGACACAAAACAATTATTTGAACTCGGATTTCTTGTAATATGAAAAAAATCGATTTGAGCGGAGATTGCCCGCTTCCGCCCAGCCATGTGTTGAGCGGTTTGGAATACTCTGGCAAGATGGCCGCGATGGAAGGGGCGGATACTTGGTATCCGACCTGGGCGGCCGACGGCAATCTCTACACGCCCTTTGCGGATGGCGTGGTCTCGGGCCAGCGCTCCAACTGCAATCGACACGAAGCGATGACCTTTGAAACAGGGCTTGATAGCAACCCCTGCGGCGATCATGGATTTGTTTCCACTTGTGGCAGCGCTGTTCTATCGGGTGAGGATCCGTTTAATCTCCGAATTGAAACGCGCGAACCGTTGCTCTTTCATACGCCCCGGTTTCATGGACAGTATCCGTGCTGCTCATTTCACCACAAAGGCATTTGGTATTACGCTACCTATTATGTGCATCGTTGGCTCAATCCCTCGGGCTCAAAGGTCACCTATGAACTTGGTCCCGTGCCAGGATTTCGAATATCACGGGATGACGGGATGACGTGGGAGGCCCCACCGAGTGATGACCGGCGCCCGCTCTTTCCCGAAAGAGGTCGAGCTGCGGGAGATTCATTCCCTATCCGCATGGGAGCACCTCATTTGGTTGACCATGGTCGCGAAAACGAACATTCACCCGATGGAAAGCTCTATGTGATCGGTCACGGATCCTCTGATCCGAATGGCATTTCAAACTGGTTGGCCGGGGATGAGTTGTTCGTTGCGCGTGTCGATCCTTCACCGGAGACGATCAACGATCCCGCCGCATGGGAATTTTATTCCGGATCGGTTGATGGCTGTCCGCAGTGGACGCGTGCGTTTTCCGAAATGAGCCCCATCGTCCGCTGGCCCGGACGCTGCGGGATTGTCAATGCGACCTGGGTGCCCGGGTTGGGGCGTTATCTCATGCTGGTGACCACAGGCCCCGCAGATGGGGGCGAGGATCATTATCACACTTGGATCGCCGAGGCCCCCGCGCTCACGGGGCCATGGAGTCTGGTGGATTGGTGGCCCGAGTTCGGTTCGCGCGGCTACTTCGTCTGCATGCCCTCGAAGTTTCTGAAACCCAATAGTGACCGGGCGATCGTCTTCTGGACCGCCAATTGGGAAATGCCCAATCCGTCGTCAAACGTTCCAAGGCCCTATGAAAATCCACCGGGCAGTCGCTATGCCCTCTGCATCGGGGAATTCAGCTTCGTCAAGCCCGCAGCGTGAATGAAAATTGACACCAAATAATCGGATGCTCCCCAACATAATCCAAAGTAATCATAAACGAACGAAAGTCTTGGAACAAAAATAATATGAAAAAAATCGATTTGAGCGGAGATTGGACGCTGCAACCAAAGAACGGCGAATGGGCCATTCCTGCGACGGTTCCCGGCGATAATGTGAGTGCTTTGCTGGCTGCCGGAAAAATTCCCGATCCCTACTGGGCTGATAACGAACTTCAAGTGCAATGGATCGGACGCGAGGACTGGGTCTATTCCCGCACGTTCGAGGTGGGCACCGCATTTTTGGAGGAGCGCGCCGTTTTTCTTAATATCGAGAATCTGGATACCATAGCGACGATTTCTTTCAACGGACACCTCGCTCTTCGAACGGAGAATATGTTTCGGCGTTACCGTGTGGATGTCCGTAAATTCTTGGTGCCCGAAACGAACGCGATTCGCATTGAGTTTGCCTCTTCGGAACGCATCGCGCTGGAGAAGACGAAGCAGATATCATATCCGATCCCCTGCACCAAATCGCCAGTTGAGTCCCCGCACCGCAACATGATCCGAAAGGTGCCTTGTCACGCCGGTTGGGACTGGGGAATCTGCCTGATGGTCTCCGGCATCTATGGGGATATTTTCTTGGGGGCAGCTTCGTCCTGCCGCATCGATTACGTCACGACCACCCAGAAGCACAGTGAGGGAAATGTCGAAGTGACTGTCGAGGTCGATGTAGAGTCTTTCACGGAAGGCGGGGAGGAGTTGGAGGTCTCGTTGGGTGGTGAGCGGGTTTTAGCTCCTGTTCAACTGCAGCTCGGAGCCAATCATCTCCAGGCAACGATCACACTGGCCAACCCGCGCCTCTGGTGGCCCTCCGGCTACGGAGAACAACCGCTTTATGATTTGACGGTGCGGGTCGCGGGCGAGGAAATGAAGAAGCGTATCGGCCTGCGGACACTGCAGCTCGTCACTGAGGAGGACACCCACGGCCGATCCTTTTTGTTTCAGGTCAATGGGGTGCCGATTTTCTGCAAAGGCGCGAACTGGATTCCGGCGGATGCCCTGCCGCAGCGACAGACCCGCGAGGTTGTCGAAGATCTGCTCCAGAGCGCGCTCGCCGCGAATATGAACATGATCCGGGTGTGGGGTGGGGGACAGTATGAACCGGACTGGTTCTATGACTTCTGCGATGAACGCGGGCTGCTGGTCTGGCAGGATTTCATGTTCGCCTGCTCGCTTTATCCCTCGACACCCGACTTTCTGGAAAATGTCCGCGAGGAGGTGAGGCGTCAGATCAAGCGCCTGCGCGACCATGCCTGCATCGCCCTCTGGTGCGGCAACAACGAGAACCATGGGGCGATGACTTGGTTTGAGGCCTCCCGTAACAACCGAGACCGCTACATCGTGGATTACGACCGTCTCTTCGAGGGCGTGATTGGAAAAACCGTGGATGAATGCGATCCGACCCGCTCCTACTGGCCCTGCTCACCATGCGCGGGGCGGGACGATTATTCTGACGCCCTGCTCGATGTGAACCGGGGCGACTCCCACTATTGGGGCGTCTGGCACGAGGAGAAGCCGTTTAGTGCATTTCAAGAAATCACGCCACGCTTCTGCTCGGAGTTCGGCTACCAGTCGTTTCCTTCGATGGACACCATCCGTGCCTACGCGCCGGAGGATCAGTTCAACCTCACCGCGCCGATCATGGAGTATCACCAACGGAGCTTTCGCGGGAACAGTCGTATCATTGAGATGTTCAGTCGCTATTTTCGCATGCCGCAGAGTTTTGAGGCCTTTGTTTATCTGAGCCAAGTCCAGCAGGCACTCGCGATCAAGACCGCCGTGGAGCATTGGCGCCGCGCACGTCCCGTCTGCATGGGGACGCTCTACTGGCAACTCAACGACAACTGGCCGGTCTGCTCCTGGTCTTCGCTCGACTATGGTGGGAAGTGGAAGTTGCTCCATTATGTCGCCAAGAGGTTCTATGCCCCTCTGCTGGTTTCGGCCTTCCAAACACCGGAGGGCGATGTGCAGATCTGGACCGGGAATGACCGTCTCACCGAAGCCGATGCGACCATCACTGTTGAGATCTTTGATTTCTCGGGAAACTGTCTACGGAGCGAAGCGCTGCCCGCAAAACTCGAGGGTGGAAGTTCCCAAAAAATCGCGTCATGGCCGGTCGCTGAGTTCGCGCCAGAGCCCGCGAAAGTCTGGATGCGCCTCACTCTCGAGTCTGGCAGTGAGAGGGTTCAAAACGAACACTTCTTCTGCGAACCCAAAAAACTCCCGCTGCAAAATCCGGAAATCGCCGCGAGCGTCGAAGCGGATGCGAGCGGTGGATTCCGTGTCTGTTTGTCTTGCACCAGTCCTGCTTTTTACGTCAGCGTCCAAGCGGTGGGAATCCGCGGTGAGTTTGATGACAACTGCATCACTTTGCTTCCAGGCGAGTCGCGGACGCTTCGCTTTACGCCAAAGGAACCAGTAACACTTGCCGATTTTCAAGCCGCGCTCCGCATGGAGAGCGTGAATGCGCTGCATTCGTAAACGGCTGCTCGACTCAATCCCTCCTTGGTCTTTCCTCGGATGGAAGCTTTTTTTAAGATGGAATAGATTCGTGACAGTTTTATTTTGTAATTATTTTTTTATTAAAAAAAGTTTCGTGACAATTTTGTGATGGCGTTTATTCGTCATTCCCCTCCTCCATGAACAAGAATCTCTCCAAACGTATGAAAATCACAAAGACTACCTCGGCTTTTGCCTTGTTGACACTGGCTCTGCACGCATTTCCACTCCTAGCCAAAGCGGCCGAGCAACAAGTCATAACGCTCAAGGATTGGACTGGACGCGGCTTTGCTCCCGACCTTGTCAACTACACGATCCCTGCTCCTGCGGATGGGGGAAAGAAGCTGCGGGTGCTGGACTCGGCAGGCGTGTCGCTTCCCGTTCAGATCACTCCCGGCGAGAAAGGTCAGGCGACGCTGAGCTTCGTGGCTTCGCTGCCGGCTAATGGCGAGTCCCTTTACGAGGTGAGCACTGATGGCAAGTCGCCGACAGCCAAACCTGCGGTGACGGTCACCAAAGACGGCGATGCTCTTGTCCTGGCAAACCAATTGCTGGCCGTCAAGGTGCCTGGGCAGATGGCTAAAACTTATGACAAGCCGGTTCCCGCCGACACGCTACCAGCGCCGATTCTGGCATTCCGTGGCCCTGATGGCGCATGGCGTGGAGCGGGTTCGATCCTAACGAAGCGGGCGGTTAGCAAGATTTCTGTAAACCAGGTCGCCGCAGGACCGGTCTTTGTGGAAATGAAGTATCGCCTCGAGTATGCAGAAGGTGGCTATTACGAAGCCAGCGTCCGCGTCACTGATCAGGCCCCGTTCGCCAAGGTAAGCGAGGAATTTGATCTCGGCGTGGGCGCCAATGCCAACTTCTGGCAACTCGACCTCTCGAAAGGCTGGGCGCCGAATGCCGCTGAACACATGTTCGTGGCCGGCCAGGGGTATGGTCCCATCAAATACCCGACTTTAGCCGAAGAGGAGAAGGGTGCTGCCTCCAGCCCCAATGGCGGAGCCGACCTCTCAGCCACTGCGGAGATGCCCGCGCGCTATATCCATCACGACTCCTGCTGGGGCTTGCGCTTTGTCTCCTACTATGGAGTGCATCAGGCCGAGGCTCGCCAGGCCAACCCCGATGATTATCCTCTGGCGATCGTCGCGCCTCTGCACAAGGGCGCGTGGCGCAGGGCCAATAGCCTCCCGGTTTACATCAAGGGCGGAAATGTATCGGTGCGATTCCCCATGGATGTCGCGCCGATCTCTTGGCAAAACGAACCGGCCTCTGATGTCTCGCCCTTCTCTTGCCAAGAGCATGACCCTGGCCTCGCGACGAGTGTCGGTCGGCGCGAATGGGCGCTGGTGCTGGCCAAGCCGGCCATGTTCGTTGATGGCTACGATAAAAAAGACACCCTTGGCATTGGCTATGGCGTGCGCGCCCTCTATGGCATCGTCGGTCTCGACCGCTACAAGGATTTCATCCTGAGCTGGCCGGACAAGAAAGTCTCTTACCCTCGGGTTTACATCACACCCGAATTGGTCACCAAATACCGAGCCGCCGTGCAGGCCGATCCGAATTTTCCCTTGCTGCCAATGCTGAAGGATTACTACTGGTTCACCGGCGATCCAGCCATCGCGCAGAAGGAGGTGACCGAGGTCCACAAACGGCTTCAACAACTTGCCATCTATCCCGTCTCGGCACTCTCGATGGCCCACCATCACGCCGGGGATTTCTATGGACCTCCTCTCGGGCATGCCGAGTCAGTCCTCTCCTGGCCCGATCTTCCCGCCGCCGATCGCGAGCAGATCCGAGCCCGGTTGGCGCTTGTGGCATACCTGCTCACTGATCCCGATACAACCAGTGCCGGTGATGGCTCGCATCACGGGAATCCCAATATGGGCGTCGCCCGCCTATCCGATCGAGCGAATATTGTAGCCATAATTCCCGACCACCCGCGCTTCAATTCATGGCGTGATTATGTTGGCAAGTTCACATCTTATAAAATGGCGACTTTCATGGCGCCTGAAGGAGGTTGGTTCGAGTATGGAGCGTCTTATCACATGCATGGTTATGGGAAAATCATTCGCGGGCTCATGGGCGTATTCAGCAGTAATGCGTCTGATGCGGATGTTATGGCGAAATACAACCGCGCCGATATGGATTATTATGTAAATCTCCTATCACCTGTGGATTCCCGTTACGGTTCGCGCACCATTCCAGGCATGGCCAACTCGCCCGTTGGGAACTCGCCGCATTATCTCCAAGCCATGGGGACAGTTGCTGCCCGCGATCCGGAGTTCGCCGCCAACCTGCGCTGGGCCTGGGAGAGCAACGGTAGCATGATTGCCAGTGGTGCAGATAGCGTGACGATTCCTGCAATGGTCCGTCCCGAGATCGCGGCGAAAGAGCCCAAACTCACCAGTCGCAGCTATCCAGGCTTTGGAGTCATATTTCGCGCGCACCAGGGACCGGATGAAACCTGCCTCTATCTTCGCAGCGGCTACCTCTGGAGCCACTGGTCCCAAGATCAGGGGAATATAATACTCTACTCCAAGGGGGCTGTCCTCCTGCCACCCCAGCCCTATCAATATGGCGGGCCAAAAGACAAAAACTTCCCGGATAAAAATTTCATCCACTTCGGTAGCCCAGCCAATGACTGGCCACACGCTTTGGCGGACAGCAACATTCTCGATGCGCATTTCAGTCCGAGCGTTGACTACGCTTGGGCTTCTTCCGGCTATCCGGATTGGTTCATCAATCCTGGCTTCAAGCCCGGCTTTGGCAAACCTCGCGAATTAGTCGAGGGTTTGAATCAGAAAGAGGGCGCCTTCACTTGGGATCGCCAGATCGCCTTCCTGAAGGGAGCCACTGGCAAGAGTCCAAATTATTTCGTCATTCGTGACAGCATGAATGGCGCTGGCAAGCTGGCCAGTTGGTTCAACCTCAGCCTGCTTGGGCGCAAGGAGAATGTGAAGATCGATGGAGGAAAGGTCGCGATCGACACCGAGTGGCCGACCAAACTGGACCTCCTCTTCATGAATCCCGACAAGCCGGCTTTAGAAATGGTTGAGGACAACTTGACGCTATTTGTGGGCTCCTACACGAAGTTCAGTGGGGATCTTAGTGAAGGGAAATTTCCCTCGCGCGATTGGGTTGGAGTCGATGGCAAGCCGAAACCCGTTGGTAAAAACATGGGGGCCGACTTTAGGGATGCCAAGGAACAGCATGTCGCGATCCGCTTGCAGAGCGCTCCGGGGCAGGAAGTGGCTTGGATTCTTTATCCTCGGGGGGAGGGTGAGTCCGCTCCGAGCGCCATGCCGCTCGCTCCAGGTGTGACCAAGGTTGTCACCTGCGAGGGCACCGACTACGTCTTTCTCTCCACCACGCCGATCAAGTATGCCGGCGAAGGCGTGGAGTTTGAAGGCTGCGCTGGCGCGGTGCGCGTGGCCAAGGATGGCAAGGCTACGCTTGTGCTTTCTGCTGGTCCGGGCAAAGCGGGATACAAGGGCTCCGTCATCGAGAGCGCTGAGCCGTTTGAGAAAGTGGTCGCAGCCGGTCAGAGACCAGAGACCGTCCCCGCGTCGCAGTGGAAAGTTGGCAAGGCCGAGCAGGCTGTGACTGTCGAGGGAGATAGGGTTCGCTTCGTGGAGCCGGGCCAGAAGTATGTGGAATTGACACACGGCAATATCGGCGTGCGTGGCGTTGGACCGTTCGATTTGACCTTCACTCCTGATGGAATCACAGGTGAGGTGGACGGCGATGTTCGCACCATTGTTACCACTTGGCCGGAGAAAATCATCCGTCCTGGATTCTCGATGGATGGCGTGCGCTGGTATGCCGGATTCTCCGACGAGCATTCCTTCATCAAAGGCACGGCCGCGCCGCAATTCGCCATCGCCATGGGTCTCTCTGCTGGGCCTCACAAGGTCAAAATTTCCGAGTGGGAATGGCCTGCACTCCCGGAAGCGCCAGCGCGAAGCGAATTGACCCTTAAGTAATCCAGCCACCATTCAAAGAATCTTTCGAATTCCTTTAATCTCAAAAAAATCACTCCATGAAATCCACCCGTTCTATTACCATGCGCGTCGTCACCAGTTGCCTTCTTGCATGTTCCTTGCTTGGAGCTTCTGCTGCCGAGTCATTAACGATCGATGCCCCCCAGACTATGGGGATGAGTATGTTCCGCGGCCATTGGGATCAACCCATTCCTCTGGCCGAGGGCGGGGCGACTGGAGCTTGGGATCAATTGATGAATTATAAAAAAGACGGTAGCGGGCGGCATGCCGTCTGGAGCAAGGACAAGCGGAAGGGAGTTCCTGGTGCGCTGGCATTCGATGCGCTCAACCGTAGCGCCATGGTCCGCTTTCCTGATGCAGCGGAGAAAATTGCGGCGTTGATCGACGCGGGCAAGAAGATCGACAAGGTGGAAATCCTGCTTCCTTTTTTGGATGAGGAGTTCTTTCCCGTGGCCTCGCAGCAGGACCACCCAGGCCCTGATGCGTATAATTTCAAGTCCACATTCAACACCTATGAGACTTGGGCCGCATCACGCCCGACTTGGCATGCTATCGCCTACGCACTCCGTAAACCGTGGACGGCAGATGAGGAGGTCGGCCCAACATTCAATGCCGCGATCAATGGTTCCCTCTATTGGAAAAAATACGGGGCGCAGGATCCTAATGAGGATCGAGTCGACAAGACCTTCGGCCCGGCAGAGGTTTCCTACAAAAGTCCCGAAGGCCGACTCGATGTGACGGCTTCGCTTACAGACCCTGAATTCGGAAAAGATTTATCGAAGAGGTTGCGGAATTTTGCCGACAACGGTTTCTTGATTCGTAAGTGGGAGACCTACGATCATCGCTATTTCACAGGTGTTTACGAAGCTCCTACAGCAACCGGTGGCCGGGCGATTCTGACCAAGACACCGCAGTTGGTGGTGACCTACTCGGACGGCGGAAAGGAAAAAATCGGCAAACTTGCGCCTCCGGTGGATATTAAGGCGCTCGCAGCCAAGGTGAAGGGCACCCCGGAGGGAGGCTCACCTACGGCCGTAATGCCTTCGGATGAGCAGATCGAAAAGTGGGCGGTGTCGTATGCCCAGAAGCCCGCTTGGGCCAATGAAACCCAGTGGAAGCGCATCGAGGAACTCCTCGCCTTGCGCAAGGAGGAGAAGTTGCCGTTTTGGAGTATGTTTTTCATGCCCCATCTCGTCGGCGACTATATTAAATACGGCTATGTGAATGGCGTAAGGGTTGTCACTCAGGAAATGACCATCGCTGATACTTACGCGATCTGGGTGGACAGTGTCATCGGCCGCCCGTCACGCGGTTGGTCCGGTTTTGAATTGGCCACGCAGTATGCGGAGTGGCAAGCCGCGCGTGAACTTCTTCCTGAACCGGCGAAGGATGCGTTCCGTCGCTATTGGATCGACTGGCTGCGCCCTGATAAAGAAACCACCAATGGCCGCCGCATCGATCCCAAAAATTTTGATGGCACGCTCGTTCATCCCATGGTGGATCAAATCACCAATTCGAAAGGGACTGGAGATCTGGTTGCCGACAGCTACTGGCTTGCGACCGGCGATTGGCGGGGCAACAAGAGCTTCTTCCGGTCGGGGTTCTGCTACGATATTTCCACTCAGAATTTCAACACCAGTGCCTCGTGCGGCGCCTTTGTGTTCGGTAATGAGTTCGGAGTCGACAAGGCGGTTAAAGACGGCAGTCATGGCGTCAACGCTTGGTTGGTTAACGGATGGATCTGGGGAGGAGGCTCAGGTCAGGAGCATTTTGACCACTACTATTATGCGATCACCCTTATTGGCCTGAAGACCCTGCAAAACGCTGCCAGCACCGCAAAGGACTCCCTGCAGGCTGATGGCCTTGTCACCAAGGGAGTGGAGGAAGCCATAGCCGCCTGGCACCCGAACCTAAAGCGATTCATCGGTCCCGCGAGTCGCACATCGTTGGAGTTTCTTCTCGGCACCCAGGAGGGTGGAAATTTCATCATGAACACCCTTTCCAAAAATGGGGTTCTCACTGATATCGGCACGACCAAACTGCCGGGTGGAATTCCCGTGATCGGCCACGATGCCCCCCCTGCTCTTGTCGGAATGCTAACGCTCCCCAAACCTTGGGCTGATGAGGACGCGGCCACAATGGTGGATGACAAGCCCCTGCCTTGGGAAGCCGTGCACAGCAATGGTGCCCTTTGGCGCCGCTGCTATCTCGGCGAGAACTACGGCCTTGCTGCCCAGCTTAAGGGCGCGGCCCGTATCCAGGCCATGGCTCAATGGCGGCGCGAGGACAAGGAGGTCACCAGTGCACTCGAACTTGGCACCCTCGACATACGAATGGGCTTCAATGAAACCCGCTGGGCCAATGAGGCCGGAGGTTGGATCGGCCAGCCGTTCAAGCAGATCGTCGCCCAAGGAAAAAACCGTTGGCTTGCCTTAGCCAGTCCCGCCGGCGTTTCCGGCCGCGGTGATGTGAAAAGCATCCAATACAGCCTCGGCCTCTTCGACATTCGCGAGACCGGCCCAACATGGGAGATTTATGTCGCAGGAAAGAAGGTGGAGCAACTCCCCGCCACTGCAAAACAGGGCGAGCCGATCGTGATCAAGGACGGGGTCACTTACCTGGGTATCATTCCGCTGCCTGCCACGGATCTCGGGCGCGATGCCGAAGTCGTCATCGAGAAGGGCCAGCCACAGAAATACGACCAGTATCAAGCGACCGTCGGCCCAGCCGTTGTCATCAATTCCTACATCTACAAAAAGGATGAGCTTTTGCCCAAGGATGGAGACCACGAGAAAGTGCGCCGCGCCTTCGCCGGCTACGCGGTCGAGTTCGGGGACAAGAAGGAGTTCCCAAGTTTCGAGGCATTTCAGAAGCACATCGCCCAAGCGACGGTGAAGGTCGCTTTGGACGAGCCCAATCGCGAGCTCACCGCCAGCTCCACCAGCGGCAAGGACACTCTCGAACTCAAAGCCGTGATCGCCCCACCACCGGGAACCGACACGAAAAAGCTCGCCGAATTCGAACCCAAAATTACCAGCACGACATGGAACGGCAATCCGCTCTTCCCCCAAGAGCAGAATTACATCATGCGCGACACGCCGGTGACCCAGATGGCTTGGAACTGGGTGGAAAAAAATGGCGCTCGGGTGGATACATCCCTCGCCACGGGAAACCGGCTTTTTCTTCAAGCCTATCCGGAGAAAGGCCACTTCACTGCCTGGAACCCACAGGGTGTGCCGACTGATTTCCAGTTCTCGCTGCCGGGTGGTGCCCGCATTGTTTCGGATGGATTGATCGGTCTGGCCCGTCTGCATGTTGATCTGCCGGGAAAAACGGTCACCATCGACCATGCCAGGGACGCCGGACGGGCCTCGGATCCGAAGCTCGGCGCCGCCACGGCCTTTCTGCTCACCGGATTCCCGAGCGATGTCAAAATCCGCTGCAACGGCAAGGATATCGAATCGCCAGCCAAGGTGCAGGCGGATGGAAAGAACTGGCTGGTTGTTCCGCTCGATCCTAACGTTACTGTTCGCACGGGTGCCGAAATCGAGGCGATTTGGAAGCTGTTTGCCGATACGAAGGCAGCCAAGGCGGTATTGAATCCTGCGAATTATTTTGTCCATCTCGACTATGCCGGACCCTTCCCTGAAGCGGAAGGCGTCTACGGGCCGGAAAAATCCATAGGAAAAACCTTCGCACGGGAGGAAACCTATCCCGGAGAAGGGCAGGATGGTGCAGAAGTGGTTTGGAGAAACTACGGACTTGGAAAAAACGCGCCCCCTTCGTTCACTGATGATCCAGTGATGCACAGTATGGGCCTCTTTTCAGTTCATGGCGCCCAAAGCAAGGGCGCCTGCACCTACTACCTCCATGGCGTCATCCGATCGGACAGAGCCCAGCAGGTCGGGCTGACACTCAATGTGGATGCGTTTCCGGACACAACTCCCAAGGCATTGAAGCTTTGGGTCAACGGAAAACCGCAGGAGATCACTCAAGGTAAGAAGGGCCTCGCTGTTATTTCCCTACAGGCCGGCGAAAATGAGATCGTTGCTAAAGTTAGACAGGATATCGATCGCGCTGGAGGGGCGGACAAAGTGAATATGCAGGTTGGAGATCCGGTGCTCTTCGGTCCTGTCATTGAGGGCGTCGAATGGAAAACAGCCGACGACCAGTTCCTCCCAGTGAATCCGAAAAAACAGCTCTGAACGCGGGCATGTCCCGTTGATTATAGAATAAAAAAAGGAACCAAATAAGCTTAAGGTAAATTCTTATGCTGATTGGAACATGCGCAGCGTGGCACATTTCGTTTGTGGGCTGACAAAGTGGGCCATTCTTGATGATCGAACCAATGTCCACAGTGGCGACCTTTATAGAAAAGACTCCTGAGGGAGCGGACCGCCTCTATCTCCCCACGCTCTCGAACGAAACCTTCAGAGTCGAGATGGATGCCGCCACCGGAGCGATTGTCGGGGTTCGTCACCCGGAGGATCCCCATGGCATGAATTGGGTCATCGATCCGCGCGAAGCCGGCCAGATCGGGCGGAGCCACTGCTGGGGGCTGGGTTATGCCGGCATGGGGAGTGGGATTTTCTGGGGGCGGAGCCACTGGGATGCCCCCCGCCGTTTCGAGATCGAGGGAAATCGCTGCTGGATCGTCTACGAGGTCTCGGGGCTCTCCGTCGAGGTCGAACGTGTGCTTCATGCCAACCACCTTGCGGAGCGCTACACCTTCGCCCTTACCACGGAACGCGAACACACGATGGGCGGCGATGGCGACGGCGCGTTCGGCATCTTCACCCCGTGGAACGACAATTATCCCGACAGCGCCACCTGCGTCCGCGCCCGTTGCAATGCCCATCTCTGGATGGGCGGGGCCGACGCGTGGGTTTGCGGTCTGCGTATGGGGGGCGAGCCTCCGCATCTGGGACTGCTGCTCGAGGAGGGCGAACTCGACGGCTTCAGTATCACTGACCGCGACAATGGCCGATCTTCCAATCACCGCGGCTCGATCATCGTCCATCCTGCCCGCTTCCTGATGAAGCCTGGAATAAGGCGGAGCATCGGTTGGCGTCTCTTCTGGCACCAGGGTCGCGACGACTTTCAGGCCACCATTGCCCGTCACCATGCTCCAAGGCTGGATGCGGATCGGCTCGTTGCTCTTGATGGCGAACCAATCACTCTGCGTGCCCATGTCGGATCCTCGCCGCGCGAGGTCCGCCTGACCGCCGGTGGGGCGGAACTTTCCCTTGAGGGCGAGGGGCCGGTCCGAGAAGTTCTCTTTCAGCCGGAAGCGCCGGGTGAGCAGAAGGTGCTGCTTGAAGTCGATGGACTGACCAGCCGCTTGGAAGCTTTCCACGCACCGCCGATCGACGAGTTGCTGCTGCAACGTTGCCGTTTCATCGCTTGCCGACAACAGGTGCTTGACGATAGCGCCTACCACGGTGCCTTCGTGCCGTATGATAACGAGCTGGATCGGATCACCTATTCTCCCGGCCAGGACAACCACTCGGGTGGCGGCGAGCAGGTCGGCATGGGGGTGTTGCTGGCGCTCCAGTTGCAGCGCAGCGGGGCGGGTGGCGACGAGCTTCGCAGCGCCCTCGAGCGGCACTACCGCTTTGTCCACGAACGGTTGCAGCGCCCCGACAGCACGGTGCTCTATTATCCGGGGCAAGGCGAGCAGGAGCATCTGCGGCTTTACAATTTCCCCTGGGTGGCGCATTACCATCTGGAGATGGCGAGGCTCGTGCTCGGCGTCGAAGGCGTGCGCCGCGCGGTCGCTGTCATGCGGAGCTATTACCGCCACGGCGGTGCCGGTTTTGTTGCGCTCCTCATGCCGATGCTCCGGCTGGTGCAGGCATGCCGCGTGGCGGGTCTCGATAGCGAGGCCGAGGAAATGCAACAGGCCGCCCTCGAGCATGCGGAGCGGATCCTGGAGATGGGCACAAGCTACCCAAGCCACGAGGTGGCTTATGAACAGAGTATCGTTGCTCCAGCCTGCGACATCCTGCTGCAGGCCTATCAACTCGGGGGTGGGCCTCGCTTCCTGGAAGGGCTTGCGCCGCATCTGGCCTGCCTCGAAGCATTCAACGGTGCCCAGCCCAGCCATCACTTGCGCGAGATTGCCATCCGGCACTGGGACGGTTTCTGGTTCGGGAAGCGCAAACTCTGGGGCGACACTTTCCCCCATTATTGGAGCACGCTCACCGCGCTCGTCTTCGCCCGCCTGGCCATTGTGACTGGCGACTCTTCCTATGCCACGCGCGCCAGGACCTGTCTGCGCGGCAACCTGAGCCTGTTTACCCCAGACGGGCGCGCCTCCTGCGCCCACGTTTATCCTCGCACTGTCAACGGCCTGCGCGCTGGGTGCAACGATCCGCTCGCCAATGATCAGGACTGGGCCTTGATCCATTGGATCTGGGTCGAGGAGATTCTGGCAAATGACAGAACCAAAAACTAATGCCTTAAATAAACAGAATGAAAATAAAACAAGTGATCGTATCGGGAAAACTTCAGGTTGAATTGCAGTCCATGGAGTTGGACGAGAGGTTGGCGGCTGATGAGTTTCTGATCCGCACCGAGCGGACGTTCATTAGTGCCGGAACCGAATTGGCCATCTACACGGGCAGGGAGGCGGGCGTCGACCAGAAAGGCTCATGGTGCGCCTATCCTTTTCGCTCGGGCTACGCTAATGTGGGAATCGTCGAGGAGGTTGGAACCGCAGTTACTCGGGTGACGAAAGGTCAGCGGGTATTCACGCTGGGTGCTCATGCCTCGAAAGTGAAATACAACCAGGATGATCTGGTGGTGGCGGTGCCGGATGCGATGGATCCCGGCGTCGCCGCAGCCTCCCGCATGGCGGGGGTGGCCACCTCGGCAATGGTGGTGGCGGATCGTTCCTTGTATCAGCCTGTGGTCATGGTTTTCGGTCTTGGTCTGGTGGGCAACTTTGCGGCGCAGTCGTTCCGCATCCTCGGGGCCAAGGTGGTGGGAGTGGATCCCATTTCGGCCCGGCGGCAACTGGCAGAAAATTGCGGCATCTCCCATACGCTGCCCGGCGGAGAAACATCCCAACTTAAGGAGGGTCTCAAGCAGCTTTTCGGAGTGGAGCAGGCCGATCTCTGCATTGATGCGAGCGGGGTGACGTCCGTTGTGCTTCAAGCGCTGGCGCTGACTGCGGATGTGGGGCAATTGATCCTGCTGGGTTCGCCAAGGGCGCCTATGGAAGGAAACCTCACCGCGCTCTTCTCCGAGATTCATCGCCGGAACATTGTTGTCCGCGGCGCTATGGAGTGGTGCCTGCCCGCCTACACGGCAAAAGCCTTCTGGGGGGACAAGACGCCGCCGCTGCTGTCGCTCTGTGACAAACAGCGGATGATTTTTGACTGGATTGCCGATGGTCGCCTAAAAGTCGAGCCGCTTCTCTCGCACCGGCTTGCGCCCGCAAAAATCCAGGAAGCCTATGAAGGATTGCTTAACACGCCCGAGGAATTCACCGGCGTGGTTCTCGACTGGAGTGGCGAATAACACAAATCGATATGCTAGTGAAACCGAATGAACTCACTGTGGTGCCTCACCATGGCGCACCCTGCATCCATGTCGATGGCCTGCCGCACCACGGGTTAGCTTTCTGGCATTTCCCGATGGAGAGAGGTATCTCGGAGTGGCAACTCTTTGCCCGTAGCGGCGTGCATTTCTTCCAACTCGATCTGAATTGCTGGTCGACAGATTCCGCTGACTGGGAGGCAGCGCTGTCGCATACTCTCGCCGCCGACCCCGAAGCAAAGATCTGGCTTCGGATCAGCACACTCCCTACGAAGGCGTGGCTGGAGTCCAACCCCGACCATGTGCAGATCCATCAGGATCAAAACAACGGCGACGAAATCAAAGATATCGTCGCCTTTGCGAGCCCCCTGTGGCGAGAGGAGACCTCGGCCCATCTGCGGCGGCTCGTCGATTACATGGAGTCACATCACGGAGACCGGGTATGGGCCTACAACATCCAGGCCGGTGATTGCGGCGAGTGGGCCTACAGCTGGAAACCGGTGGTCAGCGGTTATGCCCCTGTGCAGATCGAAGCCTGGCGTGGGTGGTTGCGCGGTCGCTATGCCGATTCTGCAGACCTGCGTGTGGCTTGGAATGACCCTCAGGCCGACTTTGAGAATGCCGCACCGCCCGCCTGGAATGAGCGGACTCTCCCCAATACCTGGCCCTCAACCTCGCACCTGATTGATCCCGCCAGCGAGTGCCGACTCGTGGACTGGCTGTATTTCCACGGTAGCGCGCAAGCCGAGGCGCTGGCGGTTTTTGCATCGGCGACTCGCCGGGCGCTCAACGAACGCGGGCGGCGCAAGCTGATTAGCGCCTTCCATGGTTATCACATTTGGCCCTACGGTTCAGCTTACGGTCCCTGCAATGCCGGATTCTCCGATCTCGACCCTGTGTTGAAATCGCCCGACATTGACATTCTCGCCACTCCGCTGTCCTACATCCACCGCAACCCAGGGGGCCTCTACAGTCATCACGCCTTGGCCGCCACGATCCGCTTGCACGGCAAGTTATTTTATGCCGAGGATGACACCTTCACTCATCGCGCCAGTTGGACCCCTTGGCGCTACTGCTGCCGGGATGCATCGGACACGCTCAACATCCTCCGACGTAATCTCGCTGGTGCTTTGACCGAAGGAGCCACCCAATGGTGGATGGATCATAATAGCGAGGACTGGTATGCCGATGCCGAGACCGAGTCGGGCATCGCCGCCATGCGGCGGCTTGCGGACGCCGCACTGGCTCATGATCGAAGCCCGATTGCCGAGATCGCGTTTATCACCAATGAGGCGAGTTTCCGCGTCCTGCGCCAGGATCCCGCGCTCATCGACCAGCTCTGGCCGAAGCAGCAGACGGAGTTGCTGCGCATCGGCGCCCCGGTCGATTTCGTGCGGGTCCGCGACCTCGCGCTGGCTGAGAAAAACGGCGACCTCGCGCGCTGGAAATTCGTCGTAGTGGCAGGCTGCCTATGGCTCGATCACGAGGAGCGCGATCTACTCCGGCGCACCCTCCTGCGCGACGGGCGGCATGTCCTCTTTCTTCATGCCCAGGGCATCTGCGACGGCGTCCGACAGGATTTGTCGCTCGCCAGCGAGTTGACCGGTATCGAGCTGAAGGCTTATCCCGACGGCGGTCCCTGCCGGGGCGAGACCGTGCTCGACGGGCAGCAACTGAGCTGGGGCACCGACAAACAGATCACGCCGATCCTCTACTCGGAGGATGCCAGTGCCGAGGCCCTCGGTTGGCTGGAGCGGCAGTATTATTCGGTTCTGATGCGTAAAGCGCAGCCTGGCTGGACCTCGCTCTGGAGCGGAGTGCCAGGTCTTCCTTGGAATTTGCTGGGACGCATGGCCGAGGCCGCCGGAGTGCACCGTTACCTCGACGATGGCAGCCAAGTCATGGCTAACGCCGGGCTGCTGGCCGTCCACCCTGCTGGGGATGGCCGTCGCACCATGCGTCTTCCGCAGCTCCGGCATTTGACCGATGCGCTAACCGGCGCCGACTGCGGCGTATCGGCTTCGCTGGAAATCGACATGCGCCGTGGGCAGACCCGCGTCTGGCACACGCCCTCGGCCATGGAAAGACCAATCAAGCAAGGAATGATCTTATGAAAAGCAATCCCAAACCCGATCGCAAGTGTCCAAACTCAAATCCAATGAAAATAATGATCTGCTTGTTTTTTCTCACGGCTGCTCTTCGTGCGGAAAATCAGGAGTTTTTCTTCCGTGATGGCGACCGTGTGGCTGTTATTGGCGACAGCATCACGGAACCCTCGAGTTCTAACGCTGCATTCCTTGAGGCTTATACTTTGGCCCGTTTCCCGAACTGGAAGATTTCATTCCGCAATCTGGGCTGGAGCGGAGATACTTCTACCTATTCGAAGAGGCAGGACTTTGCCACATTGAGCTCGATCGCAGCAGCGCCTCAATCGGAGCGCGAGGACTTGGTTGGCCGCGCAGTGAAGGCCGGACTGGATCGAGATGTGCTACCTTTCAAGCCGAATGCAGTTACGATCAACTTTGGCATGAACGATGGCGGTTGGGGGTCGCCTGGTCCGGGAATCTATGAGGCTTACCTTGCCTGCCAGACCGCCAGTGCCAGACAACTGAAGGCCGCCGGAGCGCGTGTGGCTTTTATCACGCCCAAACCCGTTGAGCGCACCGCCAAACCCGCCGAGCTCGATGGGAACAAGTCTTTGGCGAAATTTTCAGCGGGTCTTTCCGAGGTGGCTCAATCGACAGATTCTCGATATGCGAATGCTTTTCAACCGCTCCTTGATCTCCTTGTCGCCGGACATGAGAAGCAGCCGAACATCTCGCTCACAGGAGGTGACGGTGTTCATCCCGATCCCTCGGGAAATTTATTAGTGAGTTGGGCTTTCCTGAAGGCTCTTGGTGCCACGAGCGATGTCTCCACAGCGACTGTTGACGCCGTTGCCCTGAAAGCAACTCAGGTTGAAAACTGCAAGGTCGATCAAGTCGCCAATGTGGATGGAGTCGTCAAATTCGCTCGTCTGGATGAGCGATTGCCGCTTCCTGTCCCGGTGGAGAGTGCGAAGGCGCTGGATGCAGCGCCGATCCTGAACGACCTCAGCCGTTATCTGCTAACCGTCACCGGATTGGAATCGCCGCGTTACGCTTTGATCATCGACGGGGTGAAAGCCGGCGAATTCACTCGTGAGCAATTGGCCGCAGGCATCAACATGACTGCTCTTCCGGGGCCGGTTACCACGCAGATGCAAGAATTGTTCAAGAAAATCTCGGCCAAAAACCAAGCTTTCAACAACCGGTGGCGGAGCGTGCAGATTTTTGAGATCAAATCCCCAACATGGTTGAAAACTTCCTTGCGACTCGATCCAGAAAGCTCCGCGGCTTTAGAAAAAGCGCGCGACGAGGAGCTTTCCCGTTGCGATTTGCAGATCGCAAGTATGGAGAGAGAAATCGAGTTGCTACGCCAAAACAAGCCTCACTCCTACGAACTGCAGCCTCTCCCATCAAAATGAGACCCCTGTCTGCCCAATCTCAGCCAACAGAAACGTCTCACCAGGTCGAACGCTGGCACCCAAATCTCGATCGGTAAAATTCTGCATGAATAAAACAAGAACGCTTCACTTGGCAGTAGCGCAGATTCATTCAGGCGGGCCAATCAGCCAAACTATGGATCGCGCCCAACGCCAGATCTCCGCGGCTTCGGCCGTCGGAGCCGAGTTGATTCTCTTTTCTGAATGCGCTCTTCATGGTTACGACTACGACATGTCGCCGGAGTCAGTGCGGGCCATCGCCGAACCAGTGGATGGTCCGCAATGCCGCAAAATCCACCAACTTGCGGAACAGCACCAAATCTCGGTTCTCATCGGTTTTTTCGAGAACGATGCCGGCTCCATTTTCAACAGCATGCTCATTGCCCGCCCCGGTGAATCCTTACGGACCGCCCGCAAGCACGTGCTGACTGACCCAGAGTTGACCGCAGGGCTGACTCCGGGGCTTAGGGAGCGAGAGATTGTCGAGATCAACGGCGTGCGTTCTGCGATTATCATCTGTGCGGATGGCGGTATGGAAGGTCTTTCGGATGATCTGCAGCGACAAGGTGTTGATTACAGGCTGTGCCCTACTGGTGGGGGAGGCAAGATGGCCGATATGCTCCGCGCGCACGAATTGCAGAGCCCTGAGGGTCGTTCACGCTATGAGAAAAACCGGCCAAGGGTGTTTAACATCGCCCCGATTCTTTCAGAAAATGAATGCCCGTTCAGCGGCTTTGCTTCCGCCAATGCCCTCGGCCCAGTCGGGCATCAAACCTGTCATCAAGGCCACTGCATGATTGTCGACAATCAGCGAGTGATGCGTGCGCAAATCCCGGGAACCATTGTGCTGGAGCATATGCAGGACCAAATGGTTCACTCCCGCCTTGATTTTTAGAGATTCTAAAACGCCTTTAAATAGATATTCAGTATTTATAATCAAGACAAACTTATTAAATTATTTATGAAACTAACATCATTTCTCATCCCTCTCTTGATCGCCACTGCAACCGTTGCTTTCGCACAAGTCCCGGCGCCCACGCCGTCGCCAATCGTCTCAACAACTCTGGAGAATGTGTCATTCAAAAGCGGCGAGTCGATCGCATTTATGGGCGATTCCATTACCGAACAAGGCGCAAAAATGCCAGGCGGTTACGTCCAATTGGTGATTAGCGGGTTGAAAGCCAACGGAATCACGGTCACCCCCTTTCCCGTCGGCATCAGCGGCCAGCGTTCCACGGAAATGCTTGGGCGACTGGAACGCGATGTGCTTAATAAAAAACCGACTTGGATGACGCTCAGTTGCGGCGTCAACGACGTGTGGCGTGGGGAGACGGGCGTGCCGCTTGAGGCTTACAAAGCGAACATCACTGCCATGGTCGATCAAGCACAGGCTGCAGGCGTTAAGGTCATGATCCTCACTGCCACGATGATCGGCGAGACCGCAGACAATCCCAATAACGCAAAATTGTCTACTTACAACGATTTCCTGCGTCATTTGGCTCAAGCAAAAAAATGTCCTCTGGCCGACCTTAACGCCGATATGCAAGCCGCAATCAAGCCGGGAATTACGGGAAATCAGCTGACGGCCGACGGCGTCCATATGAATCCACTCGGCGATCAAATGATGGCCGTCGGGGTGCTCCGGGCATTCGGATTGAACGAAGCTCAACTGCAAAAAGCCCGAGATTACTGGATCGCCATGCCTGAGGTCGCCTGTAGCGTCCAATGGAAGCTGGATTTGACCCTTCGCCAATACCAGCAACTGAACGAATTGGCTGCCAAGGAAAACCTCTCGGTCATGAATCTTCTGCAAAAGACTCTCTCTTCGCTGATACCAAAAAATTCGGAATCAAATAAATAAGCGCATACGATCTAAAAAACACCATGGCGGCCCCTCCGCTAATGACTAACAACGCGAATAATACGCATGAATCTCCCAAAAATAAATCTTATAGCCATCACAGTCACTGTTTTCACCCTCGGCAGCGGCGCTGGACATGCTCAAACCACCTTGGCGGATCCCGATAAAACCTGGGATGGTATTGATCAGCGCAAGGAAGAAGTCCTTCGTTATTACGCATTCGACTTTAAAAAAACTGTTCCAAAAGTGTATGGATCATTGGGAGGCAACGCTTGGCACGCTCTGTTTTACCTCATTCCTCAGTTTGAGATGGAGAAACGGCAACCAGGTTCCATTCGTCAGTTCGATTCCCAATCGGAGTATATCTGGAAGGGGGCACTCGGGATGATTAATGGAAAAAAGGATTGCTCCGACTTTGTCGCCAATGCATTGCTACGAATTCTCCATCTCTACCCCAATTCACCTTTGCTGACCGATGAGAAAAAGGCAGAGGCTAAGGCCGCCCTTTTAGGATACGCCTATTGGTATGATGAGCCGACACCTGCTATTGTGACATCTGGCACGGAAAATCACCAAATGCTTCTGGCCACGGCGGAGCTGCTGGCCGGACAGCTCTATCCCGAGGAGACCTTCACCAATATCAACCAAAACGGGCGTTGGAGAGCAGAGCGAGCAAAGGCGCGTCTCCTGCGTTGGATGGATTGGCGTGCGCGATTCGGTTGGTCGGAATGGATTTCCGGGCATTACTACGATGAGCACCTAATCGGTTTATTTAACCTGATCGACTTTGCCCAAGACGAAGAGATCCGGCGCAAAGCGACAGATCTTGTCAATATCATGTTATTTGAGCTCGGAACAAACGGCCTTCGCGAGGTCTATAATCCGACTCAAGGGCGGATTTACAGCACTCATATCCTGCAGCCAAGAGGTCAGTTTACAAACTCCATCCGATTCATTGGGTGGGGGTTCGGGGATTATCGTTACAGTCTGAGCATGTGTGGAATTTCCATGGCTACCTCTGGCTATAAACCGCCAAAGATTTTGACGAAGATCGCGCTCGATCTTCCCAAAGAAATGGAAAACATCCAGCGATCCAGTTTGGATTTTGAGGAAATGCCTCAGCATGGAATCAAGCCTGAAGCAGAGGAAAACTACGGGCTTTATACGGGAATGGGGTATGGAAGCATCAAGCCTTATACCCCATATGCGCTTGGTTTCATGAGCCCAGAAAGCGCGAAATACAAGGAATTGAAGGGACTGTTGGGCAATCCCGCAAATGCCCAAAAGCCATTGGAATGGAGCCTTCGTGCGCCGACCCTGATGCGCGTGCAGCCTTACACCTTCCGGACGCCGGAGTTCATGCTCAGCTGCGCGCAGGATTATCGAAAGGGTTGGTTGGGCTATCAGCAGCACATCTGGCATGCCACCTTGGGCGGAGATGCAGGTGTGTTTACGACGAATCCCAACGAAAACTACCGGACCGATCGCTGGGCTGGAAATTTGGTTATGCCGAAGGCTGTGGCCTACCGAAATGTCTTAGTATGCCTTTACAACCCGCCAAGTGACGAGGCTGTTCAGAAAACAGGCATCAAACCGGCTCCTGTGAGTCATGCTTGGTTTCCTCGTTTTGCCTTCGATGAGGTCGTAGAGAAAAATGGTTGGGTTTTCGGGCGCAAAGGGGACGCTTATGTGGCTCTCTATTCCCAAAATCCAGCGACATGGTTGGAACCTGATCCAAAAATTCTTGAACGATTCGATCTCACGCCGGACAAGCCGAATGTTCAATATGACTATTATGTCAACCAAGGTCAGAATGTTTGGATTTGCGAACTTGGCAATCCCTCTTTGCATGGATCATTCCAGCAATTCGTGGAGAAAATTTCCTCGGCCAAAGTCGATGGAGATGTGACCCATTTCACCTATCAATCTCCCTCGGTCGGGCTTGTGGATGCCGGATGGGATCGCCAGACGACCATTGCGGGCAAGACGGTGGAAACTCGGTCCCCTTTCCGATTCAACAATCCGTATTGTAAAGCGGAATTCAACACCGGAAAATACGAGATTCAATTTCAAGGTGAGAAGCTCAAGATTGATTTCAGCATCCCCTGATCACGCCATATACCCATCTGACGATATGATACCAAACAATAACACCATCCTCTTCCAAGGCGATTCCATCACCGACTGTGCTCGGAACCGCGATGCATCCGCCAAGCCAAACGACCTTCCAGGCCTCGGCCAGGGATATGCCATGATGGCCGCCGCCGAACTCCTGAGCACCAGACCCGCAGATGGTCTCCGTGTGTTCAACCGAGGCATCAGCGGCAACCGCGTCGTCGATCTCTATGCCCGCATTCAGGGTGACATCCTCAATCTCAAGCCCGATATGCTCAGCATCCTCATCGGGGTAAACGACACCTGGCACGGGAAGAATCCCGATTGGAGCAACGGCGTTGCCATTCCGAAATATGAGCGCATCTATCGCGACCTGCTCAACGAAGTGCGGGAGGTTTTGCCTGCCGTGCAGTTCGTGCTTTGCGAGCCTTTCGTGCTTCGCTGCGGCGTGGTCCGCGACGACTGGGTTGAGGAGATCGATGGGCGCCGCGCGGTGGTCGCAAAACTTTGCAAGGAATTTGGCGCAGTGTTGGTGCCGTTCCAGTCGATGTTCGACGAGGCCGTGAATCTGGCGCCACCCGAATACTGGGCCGCCGACGGTGTTCACCCCTCTGCCGCAGGACATCTACTCATGGCCAAATGCTGGCTTGAAAAAACGGCCTCACTTTGAAAATAAACCTCATAGAAACCCAACCCTTTAGTTGGCCTTTCGGTCAGCCCTGGCTTCCGCAAGCCGAACCCGCCTTTTCGCCGGGGCAAGTCACGATCGGGCACTTGGAAAATGAACTCTTCATCCGCGCGGAGTTGACCGATGCGCACCCGATACAAGATGTCTTCCCTCTGAATTTTCCGGCCTTCATGGAGTGCGACGCGTTCGAGATTTTTCTCGGGCCCGCCGATGAAAAGGCCTACTACGAACTGCATGTGACACCCTCGAACAGCGTCCTACAGCTTTACTTCGATGGAACGGATACCAAGAAAACCCTCGACGAGCGCGCGGTCTCCCAAGCGCTTTTCACGAGCCGAACCGAGCTCACTCAAGAGGGGTGGAGTGTCGAGGCGAGGATTCCGCTCAAGGGTCTCTTTCCCGGGGACCATCCCGAGTGGTTGCTCTCCTTTGGCCGCTACGACTACACGCCGGGAAGTCCAAACCCTGTCATCTCGACCACCTCGCCGCACGCCGTCTGCGGCTTCCACCGCAAACAGGAATGGCCGAAGGTGAGGTTATCCGATCTTCCTCGGGTCGTTCCCCTGGCCGGTTTTTCAAGTCATGACATCGATTCATGACATTCTCTATGTCGTAGCCGGCAATCCCTGTCCGGTGTGGGAGTTCGCGCAGAGAGACTATGTGAACGCCAGTAGGCGTCGAGAGCACGCTGCAGGTCATCCCTGGCGCAGGACACAGCACATCGGAATTCACCCTGCCGGAAAGACTCGAGTAAATCGCAGAATTCTTCGCTTTGCATCTGCGCTGAGTTGAGAGGAGTGGGATACACGCCAAAAAGTCCACTCCTGAGTATTTACGCAAAAATGTGATTAAAAAAATCGCAAAAAATAAGTTTGTAGTTTTTCGGTTTTTTTACTTAAAAAGTATCGAAACAATCTTCATGAGACTAATCGCCTATCTTTTCAATCCTCGGTTTGAAGTTCCGAATAGCCCTATCAATCTTAGACATCGTTTTGATGCGTTCACTTACAAATTCGGACTCCTATGGAGCTTGATGATCACAGAATACACAATTCCTGTCGGTTGCCGTAACGGAGGATGGTTATGAGCGACATAGTTTGGGATGTGCTTGTAGTTGGTGGCGGGGTCGGAGCGGTGTCAGCGGCATGCGCATCCGCCAAAGCGGGGGCCAAGACTCTCGTGATCGAGCGAACCGGTCGGCTCGGAGGAGCCTACACGACGAACTTGGTGCAACCTCTCATGGGCTGGACGCGCACGAGCCATGAGGCCGTTAACGACATACTTGCTCGACTTGCAGCTTCCGAGTCCAAATTACATGACCTTGCCTTGGCGGAAGCCGTCTTGGATTCCGGTGGTGAACTGCTGCTCCATACATGGTGCGTGAGTGCCGTGGTTGAGGATGGGCGTGTGGTTGGAGTGCATGTTTTGAACAAGGAGGGCCTGCATGATATCCGTGCCCGATTGGTCATCGATGCCAGTGGTGATGGAGATATAGCCGCCTCTGCCGGAGTGCCATTTGAAAAGGGTCGTATCAAGGACGGGTTGACCCAGCCGATGACCATTATGTATGAGGTCGAAGGCCAGGCCGAAGATGCTTTCAACTGTGGCTGCGAGGAAGAGGCACTGGTCCTTCCGATTGGTGATTCAACGTGGCACGAGGTTGTGATGGCTGGTCGTGCACGGGCTGAACTGCCGGAGGAGGTAGGGATCATTCGAATCTACTCCTCGCCGACACCGGGCCGTCGTATCATCAATGCCACCCAGATTAACAAGGTGGACGGTCTATCTGCCGCAGATTTGACCCGGGCTGAGATTGCCGGCCGCCGTCAAGCGCGTCAGGTGACTGAATTTTTACGTAAACATGGGCCTGGCTATGAAAAATGCCGCATCGCCGAGATGCCGGCCGCCGTGGGAGTGCGTGAGACCCGACGTTTCCGCGGTGTCAAGACCATGACATTGGACATGCTGCTCAAGGGAGAGCGCCAGCCGGATGCCATCGTCCGCGAAGCGAGCTTCCCAGTCGACATCCACAATCCGGATGGAGTCGGTCAAGCGGAAGGTCTCGCTCAGACGGTTCAGGCCTATGATATTTCCTATGGATGTCTCGTGCCTGAGGGTGTGGATGGACTATTGCTTTCGGGTCGCAACATTTCCGGCACGCATGAGGCTCATGCCAGCTACCGCGTTCAAAAGATTACCATGGCCATTGGAGCAGCGGCGGGCACGGCTGCGGCTGAGTGTGTCCGCCAAGGAATACAACCACGGGATCTCGACGTCACCGGCATCCAGACAGCCTTGGGCATCTCCTGATTTTTCACCGAACTATCTATGAGTCTCAGTATCGAATCAAACGAATACCGCTGGCTCGAAAACTGGATTACGATCCCAGATTCACCACTTGGAAAAACAAACGGCCGCACCCATGGCGTTAGTGTCCTGAAAAATGGGGATGTTGTCATTTTTCACCAAGCCGATCCTGCCGTGCTCTTTTATTCGCCAGGAGGGGTCCTTCTCAAAAAATGGGGGCATTTCCCTGGTGCCCATGGATTAACCGTGGTGGAAGAAGACGGGCGGGAGCTTCTTTGGCTTGTTGACGAGCAGACTAAATGCGTTGTCAAAACAACTCTTGATGGGGAGGTTTTGATGAGTCTGCCCCAACCGCCACATCCCGACTACGCTAACGTAGAATACATTCCTACATGGGCTGCCGTGGCGGAGGAGCGCTTCGGTGGCAATGGCGATATTTGGGTCGCTGATGGCTATGGTTCGCATTTTATTCATCGCTTTGACCGCACTGGCAACTATCTCGGAACGCTCGATGGTTCGGAAGGGGCTGGTCGATTTAGCTGCCCGCATGGATTGGCGCTCGACACTCGTCGCTCTGAGGCCGAGTTCTATATTGCCGACCGCGGAAATAGTCGTTTTCAAGTCTATAGTATGGATGGAGCCTACCGCCGAACTTTTGGAGCGGATTTCTTGCACAGCCCAGATATCAGTGCCCGCATGGGCGACAAAATGATCGTTCCCGAATTGGTTGCGGGAATCACGGTTCTTGATGCAGGCGACAGTCTTGTCGCTCGGCTCGGTTTTCAGTCTGGAGCTGATAGCCTAAATGGGTGGCCCAACAACCGCGAATGGGTCCACGAGGGCAAATTCAATAGCCCCCACTCCGCTGCCGCCGATGCGCAGGGGAATATCTATGTTGTCGAATGGATTACTGGGGGGCGCGTCACCAAACTGGAGCGAATGTCAAACTAATCGGTGCAACAGGAGGCGTATTTTTTCCGATAAATCGCAGGCATCGGTGCTGCCTGACTTTGGCTTTGTTGGATTGCCACGCTTTTTGGCAGAGCATTCAGAATATGTCGCCCCCCCGCGAACATGGCGAGCGAATCAATACTAAGCCGTGGTGGGGTGAAGACCACACGCTTGCTCGCCCTTAATGAGGGAGTCAGTGCCATGTGCGGAATTACTGGATATCAATATTGGGGTAACAGCGGGTTTGGAAATCACCGCCCAGTTGCCTGCTCAGTTTTTCGCAGTTCCCGTGGCGTAAAACCCGTGCGCTCCTTGACGCATCTGGAGAGGTGGAAGGCGTTGGAGAAGCCGCTCTGGTCGGCGACCTCGGCCAAGGTAAGGCCGGTGGCGCGGATCAGTTGAATGGCCTGATCGGTCTTCAAGCGCCAGATCATCGCCGTTGGGCTTTCGCCTTGATCGTCTTGAAAAAGTTTTCGAAGGCGCGAGTAGGAGATCCCGCAGTGGCAGGCGAGTTCTTCGGCGCTGCGGAATTTCGCTGGATTCATGGAGATCGCTTCGAGCGCCCGCTGCACAGCCTGGTGGCGTGGTTGCTTTGTTTGAATATTTTCGGAGGCATGGGCCGCAAAACGAAGGAGACAGGCTTTTGCGAGGGTCTGCATCGCGAGGTTCAAGTGCGGGCCTGGATTCACAGGAATGGAGAGTCCCTCTTCGATAAGGATGTTGACGGAGGCCGGAACGGGTGAGGGATAGCCTGCCGCGCGCAGGAGTTCACGCTCATGCCTCTTTGTGATGCTCGGCGTGATCTGACACCAGTGGTGGACGGTTCTCACATCCGGATCAAAACGGAAAAATTCCATTCCACGGGGAGGCAGGATGACTCCTTCCCCGGATCCAAGCTGGATCCGGTGCCCATCGCTGTTGATCGCGACGCTACCCTCCTGAATCGTGATCAGAAAATGCACATTCTGCCGTCGCGGGCCGTGCCAACCACCAGGCAGATAGATGGCCCGTCCAAACATGTGGAGATCGCCACTTCGCGATTCCGCACGATGGAGGTCTTCCGTTTTCGGAACGGAGATGACCGGTTTCGAGGAACGATGTGCCATGCGTCTCAAGGTGTATCAAACTTTTAAAAAAGTCAAAATAGATATGAAAAAAATCAGTGGGGATATGGACTCGTTGACGCTGAAATGTTTTCTTTCGGTCTGCTATGACGGAACAAATCAAAATCAACTGGTATCGAACTAAAGTAGACAAAGCGGTTATGAGCGGGCTGATGAAGCGCCATGATGGAAAAGCGCTGCGTCAAGCGCTCCTCCATCTGGGCCTCTACGCCTGCACTGGCACGGCGGCCTATCTCGCGTGCGGAAGCATCACGCAGGCAAACTGGGCATGGATGGTTCCGTTGCTCGCATTGTTTGTCTTCCTTCACGGCACCTTTACCGGGTTCATGGGTCTCGTGGCCGTGCACGAGTTGGTCCACAAGACGCCGTTCCGCAGGCAGTGGCATAACGATCTTTTCATGGATGTGTTTTCGTTCCTGACATGGAGCGACCCCGTCAGCTTCCGCGTCAGTCATGTGAAGCACCACCAAGTCACCGCGCACCACGACCATGACGGGGAGGTTATCCTTCCACAAAAGGTGGACTGGGATGCCGTGAAGTTCTGGTTCTGGCTGCTGATTCCGTTTCCCAATCCGGTTGCGGTTTGGGGCTCTTTGAAAAAATGGTTCAAATACGCGACCGGCAATCTCAAGGGCGAGGGACTCTTCGCCGGCGGGGAGGAGTGGATGCAGAAAGTCCTTCCCGAGGAGAACGAGGAACTTCGCCGCCGCCACCGCAAATGGGCCCGTGTGGTTTTGTTTGGCCATCTCGCCTTGGCGGCCGTTTTCATCGCCACCGGCCAGTGGATTCTGATTCTATTAGTCAATCTGGCGATTTTTTACTGCGGTTGGCTGGTCGTGCTCTGCGCAACGCCCCAGCATATCGGCCTGGTGCCCGACGCGCCGGATTTCAGGCTCTGCTGCCGCACCTTCACCTGCAGTCGCTTCGTAGGGTTCCTCTATTGGAACATGCAGTATCATGTCGAGCACCACATGTTCCCAGCGGTGCCGTTCTACAATCTCCCAGCGCTCCGCAAAGCGATCGAGCATGACCTGCCACCGGCTCCGCATGGGCTCTGGGCGACCTGGCGCGAGATTATTCCCGTGCTGAAGAAGCAACGCGAAAACCCGGATTATGTCTTCATTCCCGAGTTGCCTCAGGCCGTCGCGGGGTGACCTCGTTTTCTGCGGTCTTTCTGCTTGAGGCGCTGCTTTTGCAAAATTCCGTTTGGTTCGTTGCTCAATGCTACACGAGTCGCATTCCCGACCTGCAGAGGATTTGCTCGGCAAGATTCAGCGGAGTTTGGAATAACGCTTCGATGGAATCGGGGTCCTCTCCGAGCGTCCAAAGGCGGAAGCAGACATCGGGAGCAAGGTGATACATCACGGCTGCTTGAATACGCGCCTCTTGGGAGTGCATGGCCGATGTGTCGAGGCTTGGATCCGATACTCCGCAGTAAAACCTGATCCAATCGGTGTAGCGGTGTGCGTGGTGTTCCTTCCATGTTTTCGCTGTCGCGCGATAGCGGTCCATGCGGCCATGCGCCCGCTGGAGGGCATTGAATTCCGGGAAATGCGGTGCAATGAAGTAAGGGTTCTTAGATGAGGCGGATTGTATGCTTGCTCCGGATGTATTGTAGAGCACATCGACGCCGCACGGTAGTTCGCCAGGAGGAAATGGAGAACCGGCGGGCGGGGTGGGGGTATCCGGGCCGAAGTTCCAGAACGAGCATGGTGTGCCGTCGTAAGGCCGAACGAAGGAGATGTCGATTAGGTAGTCCGGCATCCACTCCGCAGCCAAGAGTGCCGAGGCGGTCTTGGCGGCCAGATAGAAAACGTAGTCCGATCCTTCCTTGTCGCCCTCCGCCTTGCGGAGGCGGGCCTCGGCGAGAAGTCCCTCCAAGCCGTTGTGTGAGCAGTCGGTGTTCCAGCCCCCTCCACAGGCATCCGACCAGGCTGCGCCCAGTTCCCAATCGTGGAAGATCTCGAAAAAGGCGAGGAGCTCTTCTCGTTCATGGCGTATTTCTTTTGCCAAGGATTGGGCGGGGCCTGCGATGGCGGGGTCGGCGCAGTTGGCTGCACGCCCAAGCCCGGAAAGCTCGAATCCGTTATACCAATCGCTGTCGTAGGAGATATCGCCTGCCACCTCGAAAAGTTTGGCTTCCTTGGCCCAGGTCCGTCCGCTAACGGGCTCGGTGATATGAGTCAGGCTCGCCAGGAAAGCCTCTGCCGAGGGGGGCATAAGTTGAGGGCGGAGTATATTCCAAATCGTTTCAGGAACAATGCCGGCAAGCGGTGCCCAGATGCGCAGCGAAAGAAGTTGGTCCATCGGCGTGCCGGGTTCCCAGGTGACATCCCCCGCATAAGCGAGCTCGGTGGGAATCGGCGAGAGGCCCTCGGGCGAAACCTTGCGGGATGGCTCCGGTCGGGCGGCGGCCCAGCGCATGTCGATTTCATATTCTGCATGGTCGCCTTCAGTGACACTGTATGGCCCGTAGAGTCCATGGAGCAGGCGGCGGTGCGCCGGTTGCGATTGCAGCGGCGAGAAGGAGGGAATGGCAGGCAGCGGCGAAAGATGGGTCGCGGTGCCGTCCGTCGTAAAGAACTGTTGCCTCGTTGCCACTTTTTCAGGCGACACCTCATAGGACTCGTGGCACCGGACGGGTGGTTTCTCGGCAAGGCGAAGCCATGCGGTGATCACCTCTGGATCGGAAGGGACATCCTCCGTTTTTAACAATGGCACGAAGAGCAGGTTCGCCCGCTCTTGCTCAAAGTGGATGTCGAGAAAGCTGTGGGAAACCCATCGCAATTCGGTCATTGGCGACGAGGATACAATCAAGGTTGGGACACCCCAGTTTTCGACCAGGACCAGACGCCCCATGTCGCGATTGGTCCAGGAGGCGTGGGCTTTGACCCCAGTGTCCAAGGAGCGAAGGCTCGGGGCGCCGTTGTTCAAGGCAAAGCGGAAATGGAATTCCCGTCCATGCGGGATGAAGAGTGGGCCGGGTAGTGTGCTGGTAAGATAAGCGTCGAACCCTCCATCATCCCAACTGTAGGCGTAGGCCCTGCCGGTCCATCCACTGGTTAGGTGCCGACGGTTGTGGGAGAGCGGAAGCACCGGCCCCCCCAAATGGAAAATACGCTGGCCGTGCACAGTTTCAAAATCCACATCCCGGGCCACACAGGTCGCGAGTTGGATGGCATTGGCGGTGTCCGCCCAAGGTCGGTAGGCCCCGACACGGCCGATGGATGTTGTTTCGTTGAGTCCGAGTTTCATAGTGGTTCTATCTTGATTTTGATGGCTTAGGTCTTAGCAAGCTTGGGATGATCCCTTTGCCTCAGATAATCCGCATTCCGGATTCGGTGTCGAAAAGGTGCGCCCGCGAGGCATCGATTTCGAAGCGCAGGTGGTGTCCCGTTTCGGCGCGATCCAGTGTCGTGTGGATACGGCTTACCAGAGAATGAGTTCCTGTGTTCAGGTAGAGGAAAGTTTCTGCGCCCATGGGCTCTATGATCTCAACGATGGCCTGGAATTGGTTGGCTTGGAAGTCGCCCTCGCCGGGAATCCATGAGCAGTGTTCGGGGCGAACGCCCAATGTGAGAGGTTTTCCAGTATGTGCGGCCAAGCCGTTACTATCGGTGAAACGAATCACGACAGGGCCGCCTGCTTCTTCGAAGACATGCAGTTCTCCATCGCGTCGTAGGCTGCCCTTGATAAAGTTCATCGGCGGGCTGCCCAGGAAGCCTGCCACGAAGAGGTTGGCAGGCTCGTTGTAGATTTCGAGCGGAGGAGCGACTTGCTGAATCACTCCGTCCTTCATTACCACGATGCGCTGGCCCATGGTCATCGCCTCGACTTGGTCGTGGGTGACATAAATCATGGTGGCTTGGAGGCGTTGGTGGAGCTTCGTAATTTCCGCGCGCATCTGGACGCGCATTTTGGCATCGAGGTTGGAAAGGGGTTCGTCAAAAAGGAAGACGCTTGGCTGGCGGACGATGGCACGTCCTACCGCGACGCGCTGGCGCTGGCCGCCAGAGAGGGCCTTTGGCTTCCGCTCCAGATAATCGGTGATCCCAAGGATATCAGCGGCCTCGTTGACGCGGTTGCGTATTTCGTCTTTGGGCCGGTTACGGAGTTTTAATCCGAATGCCATGTTGTCATAAACCGACATGTGTGGGTAGAGCGCGTAATTTTGAAAAACCATGGCAATGTCACGGTCTTTGGGTGAAACATCATTAATTCTTCGCTGACCGATAAAAATGTCTCCACGGCTTATTTCTTCAAGCCCTGCCACCATCCGGAGTGTGGTGGATTTGCCACAGCCTGAGGGGCCCACGAAGACCACAAATTCGCGGTCTCTGATTTCAAGATTAAAGTCCCGGACAGCTGTGACTTCTTCACCCTTTTCCCCGGAGTAGATTTTGTAGACGTTTTTTAAAGTGACTTCGGCCATTGTTTTGCAGTGTTGTTGTTTATTGGATTAATGGGGTAGCTCGGAGCTCACGCGTTGGAGCCATTCCTGGGCGATCAGCGCGGCGCCAGCGGCGGTCGGGTGAATGCCGTCGTAGGCCCAAAAAGTGGAGGGAGATTGAGCGCAGGCCATGTCCAAGGGGTCCTGCAGATTGAGAAAATCGATGCCGTAGCTGGTCGCGATCTTCCGAATGCCGGCGGCCTTCTCGCGCACATCATCGATTTGCAAAGTCGAGATGTTCTCACAGGAAAGGAGAAATGGTTCGCAGATGAGAATTCGTGTCCTTGGTAGGACGGCGCGGGTTGTTTCGAGAATCTTCTCGAAAGATTCCAAGGTTTCCTTTGTGGGGCGCGATTGGAGAGTGTCGTTGACTCCAGCAAGCAGGCTGAGGAAGTCTGGCTTGAGATCGAGGCAATCCTGTTTCCACCGGGAGAGGATATCCGTCGATGTATTGCCGCTGATGCCTCGGTTGAGGAATGTGAGGCCATCGGCGGGGCGTTTGAGCGAGATTCTCGAGGCCGCAAGGAAGGCGTAGCCGGAACCGAGTTGATAGCAATTATTGATTTCTTCCGGGCGCCGGAAGGCATCGGTGATGGAATCTCCTTGGAAAAGAATGGTGTCGTTTTTTTGAATCATGGTCACTTCATGCTGGGCAGGATGATTCCGCGCATGATGATTTTCTGGCAGAAGAGGAAGATGAGAAGAGTGGGAATGCTGGCTACAACAAGCGCGGCCATGCCAACGGAGGGCGTTTGCGCGATATTCTGTTCCTGCTGGAACTGGAAAAGCCAGACCATGAGTGTCCAGAGGCGTTCATCTTGGCAGACCACAAAAGCCCACATATATCCAGTGTAGGCACCTGTGAATGCACCCAACGCCGTTACGGCAAGAATCGGTGCACTGAGGGGCATTGTAATGGTTAGAAATTTCCGAATTTCACCGGCACCATCGATTTCTGCAGCCTCATAGAGTTCCTTTGGCAGTGAGTCAAAGAAACCCTTGAGGAGGAAAATAGAGAATCCATTTGCTGCCCCAGGTAGCACGAGGGCGGCGAAAGTATTAAGCATGCCGAGATCGCGCAGCAGGAGGAAACTGGGTATCATCGAGACTTCGGCAGGGAAGGCGGCCGTGGCCAGGCAGAAGAGAAGGATCGACGGGGTGGCCGCGAGGCGGAATCGCGACAGCACATAGGCGGCCAGAGGATTCACTGTGAGGGCGGTCAGCAGGCTCAGGGCAATCAGGATAATCGTATTGATCGCCGCGTGCCCCTTATTGAAGAGGTAGAATACAACCTGTCGGTAGTTTTCGAGCAAGGCATCGAAAAACATTTTCAAGGGTTCTTTGCTGAACTGCCAGTAATCGTATTCGGCCATCGGCAGAGCCTCCCATTCCTTCGAACTATTGAGAAAACGGGCATACCACATTTCAGGTAATTGGCCATTCCAGCGGGTCGGGACCGCTTTTTCAAAAAAAGCCGCGCGCAATTGGGGGAGTAGAAATGGCACGTCCTCAAGAGTTTTATAATTTGTCCCCAACGCGGCATTCAGTCGAATCACCGACCATTCCTCTTTCAGCCAGTTCAACCAAATGGATTGGCCCGTGGCTGCAAACCGTTCATCAATCGGTCTGCTTTTCTTGAAATCCAGCACCCGCTGGAAGGACGGGGAGTCTGAAGGAGTCCAGTTGCGACCGCTTATGGCGCTGTTATCCGGAAGTTCTCCCGCGATTTGCTTGGGTCCAAGTTTTGTGAACAATGGCTCGACGACTTGCGCGAAATATGCGTCCTTGTTCCTTTTGAAATGGTGGAGTCCAAAGTCCTGAGGGGGCAAGGTGGCGAGAAAAGCTTCGAATTTTCTCATACGCTCTGGATCCGGCGTATTCAAGCCGCTCTGCTTCAGAAAATCATTCGGTTTTGATGCAATATCATCCCACGATTTGGCTTCTATGCCTGTATAACTTGAACGGAACAAAGACCATTCTCCTGCTGCGTAGCGATCGCCCAGAAATCTGACGAAGCGGGAGGCCTCTCCTTGGAGTGCCAGTGGCAGAAGGTGAAACTTGTTGTAGTCCATCCTGTTTGTAACGCTGGAGCTCAGCATCAGGCAGAAAGGATACAGAATCGTGAGCGCGCCTACGCTGAGAAAGCCGTAGATCAGAAGAAAGACGGCCCGGGCCTTAAGGCTTCGGCGGCCAACTGTGGGAATGATAGGCATTTTATTTCAGGTTCAATTATCCGCTTTGCGCCAGTCCATTTTTTCCAGGATCCGCATTTGAATCACAATGAATCCGATGAGAGTGGCGGCGAGCATCCATGACTGGGCCGTGGCCACGCCGAAGCGAAGGTAGAGAAAAGCGTTTTGCCAGATTTCCAAGGCAAGAACATGGGTCGCGAAATTTGGTCCTCCACCGGTCATCACAAAAATATTTCCCATTCCCTGAAAGGTTCCGATGAACGCTCCAACGAAGTTGATAAGCAGTAGCGGGAAAAGGGCTGGCAGGGTCACGTGGCGGAATTTTTCGAAAACAGAGCATCCGTCGAGGTCTGCCGCTTCATACACATCTTCAGGAATTCCCTTGAGTGCAGCGAGGTAGATCAGCGAGCCCGGTCCTGCGGAGGCCCATATGGTTGGTATCACCACGCAAACCATCGCCAAGCGAGAATCCTGTAGCCAGCGGAGTGGAAAGTCGATGTGCCAGGCCGTCGGGGTCATTGCGTTCCACATTCCCACAAGTGGTTCCATGCCTTGATTCAGAAGGCCTTCGCTTGAGGGGAGGTAAATGCGCATCCAGAGAAGAGAGACAACCAAGCCAGCCGTCACAGCGGGTATGTAGTAGATTGTGCGAAAAAATGCGGTGCCCTTTGGAACTTCGCTCACCAGCACGGCCAGAAGAAACGGGGCGAGAAACCCAATCCCAAGATTCAGACTCACAAAAAATATCGTATTGATCACCGCAAGCCACAGTCGAGAGGCGAAAAGGGCTTCGCTGAAGTTATCCAGTCCATTGAATGCCGGGTCTCCTACAAGCCGGTAATCTTGGAATGCCATGATCATGCCGCGTCCGATCGGGTAATAGTGAAAAATGGCCAGAAGGATTAAGGCGGGTCCCAAGAGCATGGCGGAGTAAAAAAGCCGCGAGCGCCTTTTAGCTCCCGTCGCAATCGCACCTCGGTTCGCTGCTTGACGCGCTTGCCGGGCTTGGCGACGGATGACTGCCGTGCCACCAACCAGCATGGCGATGGCGGTGATGGTAAGGGCCACGGTCGCTCCCTTTGCCCTGTCTTTTTTGGTTGCGGCAGGCACATGCCCCAGCACTTTTTCATTTGCTTGCTGGGTGATTTGTCGAAGGGCCGAAGTGTAATCAAAATTCGGATTTGCCAGCATGGGGCGGATCACGCCGTTAATGATTTCTTGGTCCACGGCAATCCACCCATTGAAGTAAGGGATCATGTTTTTGCCGGAATAGAGGTATTTTTGTGCCGCAAGTTTTTGTGGGGAGATCTCAGCGATGAGTGCCTCCATGCCGGTGCGCCTGAGTTCCCAGAGGGAAATGGACTTGGCGCGACCGGCCTCGGCAAATATTTCATTCTGTAATCGGGAGGAATCCTCGCCGGCGCAATAACTGATCCATTCCCAACCCGCGCGGAGCGCCCGGGGATTGGAGGTGAGTTGTTTGTTGAGGCCCATCATTACAGGCAGAAGCGGGGCGGGGGATGCCTCATCCGCCTTGAGAGGAGGGAAGGGGAGTAGTCCGATATTTGAGTTTCCCAAGAGATCATTTCTGGTGGAGAGCGTTTGCAGGAGCAGGCTGGTGCGATCACTATAAAGCATGTGCATGCCATCCTTTTCATCCTGTCGTATCGCTGGGTAAACAACTCCGCGTTGCACATTTGGGATTGTCTGCGCTTCCTCTTCAGTGAGATCACGGATTTCGCCGGTTTCTGGGTTGCGTATCCATGGAGCCCAGCGAAATTTCCATATCGCAGACAAAGCTTCTATGGCTCGAGGTGAATCCAGCGTCAGCTTGTAGGTGGGTTTCCACTCGCCCGTTGCGGCTTGGGGAGGAGGCGTGTCGCCAAGACGTGATTTTAGCAGCGTTTGGCCGGAGGCGTCCTTCCACTCGATTTCCACTGGCGACACGCCGTAGGCATAAAAAAAGGTAAGCCAAGTTTTTTCCAACTCGTCTATGCTGAAGGCCAAGCGGGCACTTATGTTGCCCTGCGCCGGCCTCACAAGCTTTTGACTGGTCTTCCAAAGTTCATCCAGAGTTGTTGGAGGATGGTCGGGATCCAGTCCGCATTCTTCGAAGACATCGCGTCGAAAGACAAAACTCGAAGTGTAACAACCAACTGGCAGGCCGAAAACCTTGCCGCCGTATGTTCCCGCCTCGCGGAAGGTCTCTGGCAATCTCTCCCAAGTCTTCCACGGGCCTCCATCTTTACCGCTCGTTTCCAGAAATTCATTTAATGGGGCGAGCAGGCCCTGTTGCGCAAAAAATTGGAGCTGATGGATGAAGAGCGGTTGAACATCCGCTGCTACGCCACCTGCAAATGCCAGCAAGTCAGCCTGCTGAAACATGTCGCCTGGCAGGCTCAGCGCTGTCCAACGCTTTAACCGGATATGCGGGTGTATGTCAAAAAAAGCAAATTGCGCCGCGCGTTCCGCCTTGCTGTTAACGTCTTCCCAGCCGTTGGGCCTATACCATTTGACCGTGAGCGTCACGGGCTCCTCTTCCTTGGCAACTCCCGGTGGGCACCAGCAAAGAAGCACGCCACAAAAGAGAATCTGAAAGAGGCGAGGCAAATCAATCATGGAGAGGCGAAATGTCTCAAGACAATATTTGTTGTAAAGCTTAATTTGTTTCTCGTGCCTTTTCATTTTTCCAAATGGGTTATTTCCGATAAAAGCTGACATTGCCATTGAAGGCATCCAACTTGATAGTGATGAAGTTGTTTGGAAGCGTTGTATTTGTTGACTCACGTTCCCGGACGATTGTGACATACCAATTTGAGGAAACCAGCAGGTCGGTGCTGCCATCTGGACGGAATCTAAAGCTGTTGTAGGCGGGGGATGCGCAATACGAGGGGCCCGTTGTGCCGATCAGCGTGGAATAGCCTGCTGCTGTCGAGAGCGCTGTGCCGCTTGGCAAAAAATTGGTTCGCGTCAGTTGATTTGTCGTGCCGCTCTCTGTGAGTTGATAGTAGGCAAACGCGCAGTAATTCGATGTGACTCCATCCTTTGGCAGAGTATTGAAAATCCGGAACTCCACCGGGGAGTTTTTGGCAAGTGCCAGTTGACGCGCGAGTCGAAGGCCGTCGGAAAGCGATTGCGCAGCAGAAGTCATCCTGTTGCCCTCGGCGATCGCATTCCACGCCGGCACCGACGATGTGATCAAGAGTCCAATGATCGCCACCACAACAAGTAATTCGATGAGGGTGAAGGCGTTTCTTTTCATATTTCTTGAAAATGGAGGGGGGCTTTCTAATTTGTGCTCCACTTGGCTCCTCGAATGCCTACCACACTGCGGTAAATGCGGTAATTTAACTTTTTAAGAATGAGGTTTTTTTCCAATCTATCGATATCCGCATCGACATCCGCGGAGGAGTTTATGGTTTTAAATAAATCCTTCTGTCCCAAATCCGGTTCCGTGCTGCCATTCTGCTCTGCCAATCGCTGGGCGGAGGTTTCATCGATCACGACCATTATCACCTCCACGAGAGGAGGCAATTGGTGCAGCGTTGTGCCGCTCATACTGGTTCCACCTGCGCTTGTTGCCGAGTAGGACTTGGCTGCGCGGGAATCGTAATTGTAGTCGGTTTTCACCAAAGCAGCCCCACTGGGGTCCTCGATAGAGGAAAGTTTGGAAATGACAACCAGTGCTATCACATTTTCTGCAAGCACATTCACCGGCCTGGCACTTGCATTCACGGTGATGCTGCCGAAGCCCAGCGGGTCTTGGAACCAAGCCGTTCCATTGCTGGAGCTATAAATCTGCAGATTCTCAGTGGCCTGTTGCATCTGCAAGAGGCGATATCGGTAGCGTTTGGGTATAAAAGAATTCCCTACAAGAAAGGTTGGTCTTAGTGTGTCGTCGTTGCCGAACTCCAAAAAGAACCCGATGCTGTTCAAGGTATTGTTCAGTTGTTTGAGTGTGGAGTTGGAAGTAATGCCTCCAGGGATTTGGAAAAAAATGCCGTGCGTCGGCCGCGTCAGCCCGCCGTTAGATGCTCCTAACAAGCTGTCTGTGGGGCCGCTGCGAAAGTGGAGTTCCGACTGGCGACCATATTTGACTGGCGTTCCGCTATAGCCACTTTCATTCGCTGATTTGCCGTTGCTGTCGTAGTAGTCCCAGTAGGTATTCAGCGTGGCTTGCGCGATCGTGCGAGTGAGGGCTTCAAAAGCAGCCCGGGCACCCTGATAGCTTTCCACTTGATCCCGTGCGCGTTTTGTGACTGATGACACGTTACTTACCATCGTAAGGATCAAGATGCCTACCACGCTCAACACCGCCATGGAAACCATCAATTCCACCAGCGTGAATGCCCAGCTTGAAGGCTCCTGTGGATCTATGTCGTGGGAGCGCCTAATTTCCATTGTTGGAAATAAAAAGGGTGTGGGTCGAGGCCTCGCTGTTTGTATTGGCCGAGCGGTGGATCGCCACTGTCACCGACGTCGCGCCGGAGAGGGCTGTTGAAGTGGATGAACTGGGGACACTCACCGTTCCGGTGCTCAAGACAGCTTCATAAATGGCATCCGCGCTTGTGGAGGTGACGAGCAAGCCATTGATATCAAAGTAGTATTTTTTACCAGCTAAGTTTCCAAGCAGGGAATAATCTGTCTGCTGGGCAATATTGCCCATGGCTTTCAGGATCTCGGCCTGCAGAGTATCGCCTCGCGCATCCCTCACGGTTCGCAACCCAACGGGCATCAAGCCCAGAAGCGCCACCAGACAGAATGCGGCAATGCCCAAGGCCATCACGACCTCGATGAGGCTGAAAGCGGCTCGCCGCTTGCTATCTGCCAAGCGCTTCTTCAAGGGCTGAATTGTTTTGTGTTGACCACCCGGAATTTGTAGGGCCCGAGCGTCGAGTTGGAGTTTGTTATGTCAAAGGTCGAGGCATTGGGGTCCAAGAACCGCTCGATCATGAAGGATCCGCGGTATTCGGAGGTCACCGTATCCTTCGTTTGGTCAAATGTCTGGGGATCAGAGCCCGGACGCTTCTTTAGCGACTGAACCCGCAGGTGGACTGTGTAAGTGTTCGATTTCGTCGTGAGGCGCGGGTAGAGCGCCGCATAGGGTCTTTCCCGCAGGTTGTCGGCTGTGCCCGCGCCCCCGGTGGCGGACTGCCAGAATGTCTGCACATAGCTCAGAATTGCTGCGGCTGTTCCATTTGTTGGAGGTTGTGTCTGATAGGGGTTCACTGATGCTGCTTCGGGAGCGGTTGGACTCGGCTTGTTTTCGGGTTTGGGCACGAGGAACATCTCGCAGATTTCCGAGGCTGATATGAATGGGTTGTTCTTGGCAAACCGGTCGGCAAAGAGGGTTAGTGTCGCATCGGGATCGAGAGGGTAACGGTAGTTGATCGCTTTGTTATTCAAATTCGCCCCAGATGGCCCGTAATTTCGCAAATAGGCATTCGATGTTGGAACAGCCGTGATTTTAACCGCATCCAGAGCTGCTCGCATCCCTGTGTCGCGTGTGATGTAAGTAAATGGTGCGATTTGGTAATTCAGGTTGATCTTGCCTGCGGTGGAAAACGGCTCGCTGATGGCATAGGGTTCCACGACCGGCATAGTAAACATATCCAGCAAAAGGTGATCGGGAGGAGAGGCCGAGCCTGGATGAGTTCCTGCGGTTTGGCTATTCGGTCGGAACAGGAGCGTTTGCCAGGACATGTCGTTGCTTATGGGATCATGTCGCGCCACGCCGGTTGGCAGGGAGCCGAACATGACCGCAGAGGGAATCATGCGGTTTGGCGAGAAACAGCGATCCGAACTGACGATGCAGCTATTTTGTGCAAAATACGGGGCTGATGGCTCGTTTCTTTGGTTAACATAGCCGGAACCTGAATCATCCGCCTTGTTGATAAAACCGCCCGAAGGGCTGCCTATGCTACCATACACTGAGGTGACAGGGGTTCCTATGTCCCAGTCGCTGGCCCCTGTTACGCCATTCAAATTACTTGCGATTCCGTTATATTGGTCATTCGGTAGACTTGAAACAAGGGAACCGAATGAAGCCAGCGGATGTCTCCAAAGCGAATGGGCTTGGTAGACAGAGCTGTTGCTATAATCTTTGTGCGGCACAAAAAACTCTTTGGGCACATTCGCTCTTGCAGCTACCATTCGGATATCGCCCCCTTTGAGTTCCATCATCCGAACCACATCGGCTTGTGAGTGGTTCAGGGCCAAGCTTGGCCATATATCGTTTCCTCCGCGGTTGGAGATTGCCCTGTTCTCAGGACGATCATAAAATTTTATAGGATTGCCAGCACTATTCGCTGTGGCATTGGTCCATAGTGGGTTCGGAGCTGTGAAATCAGGGAATTGGATTTTCGTCGTTTGCACAACCTGGCCTCCCACCATCGACTCGATGGAAATTTCACCTCCTGTAAATGTGAAATTGCCAACGGTTGGAGAAATTGGTATCAGGTTGCTGATAAATGGATAGTAATCATCATTTCCAGGAGTTGTGCCCGTCTTCTGCCCCGAAATGTAGGTGGTGGAGGCGCCGGTAGCGCCCGATACATAATTCAACCCCCACCACTCGGGCGCACCTCCTGCAAGGCTGCGTGTATCGCCTCGGGTTCCAGAGCAGAACCGCTTTTCCGTGGCACTCGTGGGAAACCCTGCCGGATTTCCATTGACCCTAAACTGGTCCAATCCGGTGATGCGATAATCGCATCGGTGGTGGTAGTCCACTGTGCCAGCTGCTGGGGTCGCATAGGTAAGAATCAGCATAGCCTGCATCTCTTTCGCTGGTTTAGTGGTAACTAACCCGTCAAGGGGCTGTCCGTTGCTTGTAGCGGTTCCAGCATAGTATCTTAAATTGGATTTAATTGTATTCGTTGAATTTCCGTCGATATACTTATCGGTAGCCACTAAGGGTTCCCTACCAAAAAATACCAATGCCGCTCCCGTGATCGAGGCAAACCGCCCAAAACCTTGCGTGGAATTAATCCTTAGAGGAACAACCTCCCCAAAAAAGAGGGATTCGTAGTAATATCCTTTGTCCCACCCTGCGGAACCGCTAATATTCATTGGCTGCGTTGAATTTGTGGCGTAGTCGTTGTATTGTGTCGTGCTCCAATATCTACTACCACCCATAATCCATGGGCGTCCTGTAAAGGGATAAGATGTGGTTGTGGTTTTATCAAAGAGGTTTGTGCATCTGATATAATCAAAAATTTCCGTAAGAACCTGATCGCGATCGGCGCCCAGTTTGGTTGCAAAAGTCGTGCTTCCAAAACCCGGAGTAGTCTTTGATGTAAGATTTTGGAGGTAAGTATATAGTTTGCTGTTTTGTCCGCCAGAGGGGTAATCAACTGTCAAACTTAGGGACCCGCTCGTCGGAGTAGATCCATTATTAACATTTTTCAGTTCAGTCGGGTCAAGGCTGGTGCGTGTGAGAAAAAATTCTGTTTTGGTTCCAGCCGGGTTGGTCAGTGTTGAACAAAAGGCTATGCTTTTGTCTAATGTGGAGCGTTTATTGGGATCTTTATCAACAGGCCAAATGGACATTCTTGGAGTGTTAAATAATGTGACTTCCGGAGCTCTGCTACTGGCCGTTAGAAAAAAATTGAGTTTTTGGATACTATCTATGGATAGCCCCGTAGCGGTGGCGTTACTGCTGATGTTGGCAGTTCGACTTGTTCCCGTGAAATTACCCGAAAAAGCCAATTCATCCACGGAAGCGTAAAGTCGGTCCTTATCTGGGTAAAGTTTTGATGTGCTTGGGTTGGTTGGATCAGGGCAGGCCGTTCCTCCTAAGGAGCCACCGCCGTTGACTCTGGGAATCATTCCATAAATCTTTTCACGCCTTGCGTTGGCTGTCGCTGAGGAGTTTCCGCTAAGTGAGGGCCACAACAAATAATCTCCAGAAGATGATTTGCCATCAAATATGCCCCCCAGAGAGGTTGTGGCTGGGTGCCCGGGATACCGTTGAAATTCACCTTGCAGAGGTTGGCCCACGCCAAGGCCGGTTCTATTAATAGTGAATGTCGTTCCGACGAAACTACCCATTTCGAAGTCGTTTCCCAATCCTCTAGGCACATCCCAGAATGTCCCCTGCGAGGCGGTATTAATGTTAATTTTGCAGCTTTCATCGTCGGTCCAGAAGGCGACGCGCCCGACGATAGGGTTGGTGGCGCTGGCCGAGGTCACTTTGCCCGAGCTATCCATCGCCTGGAGTGTGCCGTCCTGTAGCACATAGAGCCATCGCACTGGCATGGGAATAGGATTGGCATTACTGCCGGAGGCGACCATTCCAGCGCTGGTGCTATTATTGAGAAAGCCTTTGATGCCAGTGCTGTTTGAAGAGTTCCAAGCGAGCCCAGGGTCGAGGATGGGATAGAATTTAATGGTGGAGTTTCCAGATGTCACGCTCACCGGGCTGTTCAAGTCAACAAATTGGTCGGGAACGGAAGACCAAGTGGTGAGGATGTCGGTATTGGCATTTGGATCAAAATTTGCGGCGATCATTTCCGCAGCAGAATACAATTTGTATGTTTTGTTCCCGGAGTTGGAATAAGTCCGTATTAAACCAGGTTGTGAGGCCCAAGCCGTGCCATTCTGCGTGCTTGCTTCTCGAATCTGTGCGGTGACAAGGCTGAGCACATTTTCGCTCAGCACGCGGGCTTCGGTTTGGTTGAGTTGGGAGTTTGCTGCGCTGCGCTCCGTTTTGGCGGTAGAAAGAAATGCTATGAGAAGCACGCTCAGGAGGACCACTGCACTCAAGACCAAAACCAAGGCCATACCACTCCTGGTGGAGGCGAGCCGTAATGGGATGGATCGGCGGCAGTGGGGCATGAGGGGTTTCATGTATTTTTCAGAATGACGGGAAACACGCAGAAGACAAACAAAAATTGGTTCGATACTAATTCAAGGCAAAAAATATCGCGTTTTTCTTTAAAATCAAATTTGCATGAACAAAGATAACGGTTGAACTACGATAATTGTCTTGCGACAATTTGAGTTTCCACGCTGCATTAAGGCCCGCAGCGACCAGCAACCTGAAAAAATGAATCAGATTCCCATGAAAATTAACGAAAACAGCAGCAACCCACCCACGAGCATTCCTCTGCTGCCAGACGAGAAATGGTGGGGCGGTCGAGCTGGCGATGGCTTGCAGATGCCCTTTGATGAGGGATCGAGATTTACCGCCGTCTTGCATAGCGAGCTGAATGGAAATCAGGGCTGTCCATTTTACATCTCCTCCGCAGGGCGCTTCCTGTGGTCTGAGGAACCGTTTCGGATTTCGTTTGAAGCCGGATGCATTCGAATCGATGGCACGAATCACCCGATTAAACTGGGGGAGGGGGCAAAAAACTTGCGTGCGGCCTTTCTGGAAGCCGCCCGAGCCCATTTCCCGGCATCGGGGGAAATCCCTCCACAAAGTTTTTTCTCCGTGCCGCAATACAACACTTGGATCGCGATGACTCACCTGCCAAGCCAGCAGGCTATACTCGATTATGCCGCCGGATTGCTGGAAAGTGGATTCCCGTCTGGCATTCTCATGATCGATGCAGGTTGGTTTTCGTTCTGGGGCGACTACGAATTCCACCCGGGTCGTTTTCCCGACCCGAAGGCCATGATGTGCACCCTGCAGGATCAGGGATTTCAGGTGATGCTCTGGGTGAGTCCTTTTGTATCGGCGGATACCATTCTTTTCCGGAAATGGCGGGATGCAGAGGGTTGGTTCCTGCGCGACCGCGCGGGGAAGCCTGCAGTGCTGGAGTGGTGGGACGGATATAGCGCCCACTTGGATGTCACGCACCCGCCGGCCGCGGAGTGGCTCTACAACGAGCTGTCGCGCCTTCAGGAAATCTACGGCGTGGTCGGATTCAAATTTGATGCGGGGGATGTCGCGCACTACATCGATAGGCCGGCATCTTGGCTCAACGCGACGCCGGTCGAGCTATGCGAAGCTTGGGCCCGCTTTGGCGCGCGTTTTCCATACAATGAATTTCGCGCTTGCTGGAAATGCGGAGGCCTGCCGATCGTGCAACGCCTGAGCGACCGCTCGCCCACATGGGATTCCCAGGGCCTTCCCAGTCTCATTCCAAATGCCATCGCCCAAGGGTTGCTCGGCCATCCTTTCAACTGCCCGGATATGGTGGGTGGCGGCAATTACCTTTGCTTTCAAGAAGGAACGCCGGTGGATGAGGAACTCTTCATTCGCTGGGCTCAAGCGTCCTCTCTTTTTCCAATGATGCAGTTTTCCGCAGCCCCGTGGCGCGTTCTCAGCAAGGAGGCTTTCTCGATCTGCCGTTCCGCTGTCGAGACCCGTCAATCCTTTGTTCCACTCATCTGGGAGGCTGCCCTCGACTCAGCGCGCACGGGAGAGCCGATCCTGCGTTCCATGGAATATAATTTTCCTCATCAAGGTTACGCTGCCGTTAAGGATCAATTTCTCATCGGAGAGAAACTCCTTGTCGCACCGGTTATCGAGCATGGCGCCAGAACAAGAGCGGTTCAAATTCCTGCAGGCCGCTGGCGCGACGGCAACGGCGAGGTTTTTCAAGGCCCCGCTGAAATCACGGTCCCCGCACCTCTTGACGCGCTTCCCCACTTTCTGTCTGTCGACTGATTGGACCCGTAGCCAACAAAACGCACTGCAATTTTTTCAATATTTTTTCCATATGAGCTTCATCCTTCCGCCGAATCCCGTCATTCCTGGCTACTATGCGGATCCCTCGATCGTGACCTACGAGGGCCGGCACTTCGTTTATGCAACAATCGATCCCTGGGGCGGAAAAACGCTCGCGTGCTGGGAATCCGAAGACTTCGAGACTTGGACATATCGCAAGCTCAACTGGCCCACAAAAGCCGCCTGCACCAGTGCATCCAGCTTCGATAGCCTCGTGTGGGCACCATCCGTCGTTCAGGGGCTCGACGGAGCCTTTTACATGTATGTGAGCGTGGGCAGCGAAATCTGGGTTGGCACGGCCACCCATCCTGCCGGGCCTTGGAAAAATGCCTTGGAAGACCGACCGCTCATTCCGTCCACATGGGACCCCCGCTACCACATGATCGATGCGGAATGTTTTATCGATCACGATGGACAGCCGTATCTGTATTGGGGATCAGGTTTGAATTGGGTCGATGGCCATTGCTTCGTGGTCAAGCTTGCTCCGGATATGAAGAGTTTCCTCGGCGACGCCGTCGATGTGACCCCCGCCAATTATTTTGAGGCGCCATTCATGCACAGGCGTGGCGATCGCTATTACCTCACGTATTCCAGCGGGAGGACCGATCAGGACACATACCAAGTTCACTGCGCCATCGGAGCATCACCCTTCGGGCCATTCCTGGAGCAGGCGAGCAGCCCGATTCTTCAAACGGATACCGCCCTCGATATCGTGAGTCCAGGCCACCACTGCATCTTTGAAAAAGAAGGAAAAGACTACATCCTCTACCATCGGCGCCTTCCTTGGGTGAAAGATGTTCTTCGGGAAATCTGCCTCGATGAAATCCACTACTCGCCAGGCGGAGATATTCAAAAAGTGACTCCCAACAGCGGACGCGAGAACCGCCCTTGAAGCCAGATGCCGCCTGCTTTCATTCACCAATCCCATAACAAATCATGAAGACGGAAAACACATCGCATTACCTAAAAACCAATCACCTCACGGTGGATTTTGCCGTGGTCGGAGGAGGAATGGCCGGCACGATTGCTGCGATTGCGGCCGCACGCAATGGGGCGAGCGTAGCCCTCGTGCAGGACCGTTCCGTTCTTGGTGGCAATGCGTCTAGCGAGATCCGTATGCACATCGTCGGAGCTGATTCGCATGGTGGAAAGCCAGGAGCCCGCGAGACCGGCATCATCGAGGAATTGAGGCTGGAGGATGCCACGCGCAATCCCCACCGCAGCTACTCCCAATGGGATCTGCTCCTTTATGAAAAGGTGAAAGCCGAGTCCAACATCACGCTTCTCCTCGATACCACTTGCGTGAGCGCGGAGGTGGCCGTGACTTCAGACGGCGCGCGCTGCATTACAGCTGTCCGGGCCGTGCGCAACTCGACGGATGACGAATTCCTGATCACCGCAAAATGGTTTGCCGATTGCAGCGGCGATGGTCGCCTTGGCGCGGAAGCGGGTGCGGATTTCACCGAAGGCCGCGAGGCACGCGCCACACACGGCGAGTCGCTGGCTCCCGAGCAGGCCGATAAAAACCGCCTCGGTAGCTCGATCATGTTTATGTCCCGCGAGCATGCTACTCCCCAGCCCTTCATTGCCCCCAATTGGATTCGCAAATTTTCCAAAGACGATTTCAGAGGCCACCGCGATATCTTCAGCTACGAATACGGATACTGGTGGTTCGAATGGGGTGGTCACCTGGATACGATCAAGGACAACGAAACCATCCGCCACGAGTTGCTTCGCATCGCTCTCGGTGTTTGGGATTATGTCAAAAACTCCGGCGATCATCCCGGCGCTGCCAACTATGCGCTGGACTGGGTCGCCGCGATTCCCGGAAAACGCGAGAGCCGCCGCTTTCTCGGGCGTCATATCCTTTCGGAAAAAGATATTTTCAATCCCGCCGCCCGGCCCGATGCCGTGGCCTACGGTGGTTGGTGGATCGATCTTCATCCTGTCGAAGGAGTGGATGCCCCTTCACAGCCCGCCTGCATGCAGCACCCATTCGAGAACCTCTATTGCATACCCTACGGTTGCTACTGCTCGCGCAATGTGGAGAACCTTTTCTTCGCTGGCCGCAACATCAGCGCAACCCATGTCGCCTTTGCCAGCACCCGTGTCATGGCCACATGCGCCGTCGGGGGGCAAGCCATTGGCACTGCCGCCGCGCTCCTCACTTCGCAAAATGCCACATCCAGCGCCGAGCTCGCGACGATCGAAGGTTTGCATTCATTGCGTCAGCGCCTGCTGCGTGATGATGCGTTCATCCCAGGTGTCTGCAATCAAGACTCAGGAGACCTCGCTCGCTCCGCCCGCATCTCGGCCAGTTCGGAGGCGCCGTATGGCCAGGCCACTCGAGTCACCGACGGCATTGCCCGCCACCTTCGCGCATCGTGGGGGCCTTGGTCCGCCGACGAGTCGCACTCTTGGAAATCGCAAACACTGCCCGCCACGCTGCGGCTCGAACTTCCGGAACCTACCTCGCTCCGCGAGATCCACATCACATTTGACACCGGCTTGGAGCGCGAACTCATGCTCAGCGGCAGCGACAAATGCACGAGCAAAATCCTTCGCCGCCCGCAGCCTGAAACGGTTAAGCACTACCGCCTTCTCCTGGATGGTAAAGTCGTCGCTGAGGAGTCATTCAACTACCTGCGCAAGCGCATTCACAAGCTGCACGTGGCGACGACGGCCCGTCTCATCGAACTTGAAATCTTGGCCACTCACGGCGTGCCCGAAGCCCGGATTTTTGAGATGCGCTGCTACTAATCTCCACCTCAGAGCCTTTGTTGTTTCCTTAAGCCATTTTGACGAGCAGAGCGAAACACAGATCCCAAAAATAATGGTTGAACCGAGAGCGGCCTCGTCTAAAATGTCTCGCGTCATTCTGTCGGGTCATGCCGGCGGCAATAAACATTCAAAAAACCTCCACAATCATGAATCGCACGCACCTTTATTTCCATCTGGTTCCAACCTTCGCAAAAGCATTCCCCGTTTTGCTGCTTGTATCGGCCCTCACTCTCTGCTCGCTTCATGCTGCACCGCAGCCACTTTTTGAGTCGGGTTACCAATGGAAGGCCAGCCCCAATAAGGGAAAAAATGCAGAAGCCTCTATTGCTGAAGAGACCGTGGACAATGCCAACGCAGTCATACTGGATTACGATTTCAGCAGCGTCGAAGAGGGCTCCAGTGTGTGGGTCGGATTCGTCGCGGATAAGGATCTGGCTATCCAAGAAAGCGATAGTCCAATTCGCTTCCGCATGAAAGCCGCCGAGCCGTTCAAATTGAAGTTCGCCCTCTCGGACAGTAACCAAATGGGACATGAGGTCTTTGTTAACTATGATGAAGGTGGACAATGGTATGATGTCGAAATTCCTCTTGAATACCAAGCATTCAGCTTGCACTGCGGCGGCGTTGACCGCGACCTCATTAAACAGATTACATACCCGATCGTTAGGATCGGTATCTTTGTTGTTAAGACCGATTCAACTGCGCCCAAAGGCACTGTCACTTTTGCCGATTTCCCTAAAAAGTAGTCAGATCCCTAGCTGATATCAAGCAATGCTCCCGCTGAAGCAGTGCCACCCTTCGGATGGACCTATCCTGGCCCAAGCCTGCCATCTCTTGGCTCCATGGCAGTTTTCTCGCCGAAACAATGAGGGCGAATCCTTACCGGGAGGGCCAATCGTCCCGCATGGCCCAAATCCCACCTCGGAAGACGCTCAATTACGCTCAGATAACACCCCGCTCCAAGACCTCCCAAACCACAGGCCAACCCCAAAAAATCTGATTTTGCTATCCATGGTTTTGTCAAACCAAACCACGCCTTGTGCCTACGCGACCGGGACCTATTTGCGAAACACCTCCACAAGACCATCCGCCACCTTGGCGCTTGTTGCTGCGGACAGCTTGCCGAGGCGCCTTACCATGCGAGTCTTGTCCACGGTTCTTATCTGGTCGAGCACCACTTGTCCTTGTTTGCCTTGAAATGAGCAATCCACCCTCGATGGGTAGCTTCGAGTTCGGCTTGTTAGCGGTGCGATGATTACTGTTCCGATATGGCGATTCATTTCATCCGGCGATACAACGACGCAAGGCCGTGTTTTTGAGATTTCCCGTCCACAGGTCGGATCAAGTGTCACGAGATAAACCTCGAATCTCCTTATTTCCACTCCCACTCCTCCTCATCCCATTTCGAAGGCCGGGGCTCGCTATGCAGCAGGGCGTCGTCTCCCAATCGGGCCATTTGAGCAAAAGCCTTGTCCCAGCCTACACGCGGCGACCGAGGAGACCTTAATACAATCGCATCATCCCGCACCTCCATCTCCACCTCGTCTTGCAGTCCGCATTGCTCGATAAGTGGCTTCGGAATGCGTATGCCACGCGAGTTTCCAATGGCGATCAGCGATGTAGTCATATTACAATGTGATCACATTGTAGGCATCTCATCAAGGCCGATTTCAATTTCCATGAGGTTCTTCATGTGCAACGGGCAAAAATTGCAGTTTCGACTGTGAAAGACACTCGCGACGCAACCTCACTGATGAGCGAACCCACGCCCTGCGCCCATCCTGCTTGTATGCCCTCGAAGCACGAATGAACACGAATCATACCAACAAGGTGCATCTCCGGCGAAGCCTCTCGCCATTCGTTAAAATTCGATCAATTTGTGGTTCAAAAACCCGCCATAGGAGACGATGGACCCAGTGTCATACCGTAGCCGTAAAGCTCGTAGGCGGATCCCCAATAATAATGATTTTGCTGTCCATGATTTTGTCAAAGCTCCCCCGAGCGGTTCCCACTTGCCTCATTCCGCAATCATTCAGACCTGCTTCGTGCGTTTTTTAAATTCTCTCCATTCGGTTTATTGATTCGCTATGCTCACCCCTCGGGCTGCCCAAGTCAGTCTTTCTCCGCTCCGCTTCGATTCTGACCAAACCTTCGCTGGAATCTTAAAAAATCCCGGACTTGATGAAAAATTTTTAAAAATTAATTTGACATTGATCCAATCCAGCATGAGTATCGAGTCAATTATCGACTCAGTTTAAATCCCCCAAATTTCATCCCCTATCCGAAATGCCCCCCTTTATTTCAAGCTCTCGCTCGCATTCCAAACCCCTTCGCGCCTGCTTCTGCGGGCGGGTAGGGGATTCCGAGCTTGGCCGCCTTGGGGCTCTCGTTCAGTGGATTTCCGACTTTCATCCCGACTCCAGACCCGCCGCCTTCACCCCTGCCTCCCGATGAATTCCAACCCTCCATTTTCTCCCCTCCTGCGGATTCGTATCGCGGTTTTGGTCACGCTCGCTCTTTCTGCGGGCGCTGTTTTCGTGCCTCACGCACGCGCGCAGACATCGGCAGATTGGAACAATAGCGCAACAGCAATTGGAACAAATACAAGTTGGACTCCTAACACTACTCCCACTGCCACATTCACCGGTAATTTCAACAACGGCACATATACAAATGCCCCAAGCGCCTCAGCCAATGTGGCTTTCGGAAAACTCTACATTGGTTCCAGTAGCGGGGCCCTTACTTTCGGGGCTGGCGCCTCTACTATCACGCTGAGCGGCGTTTCCACTGGCGGTGTGAATATGGGTATCGAGGTTGTTTCCGGTGCTGGCGCACTGAGCACAGGAGGCGCAAAATTCGCACTCGCTGCCAACCAAACATGGCTTAACAACTCGTCAAACAGCGTCACAGTCGCCGGCACCATCACCAACAACTCCAGCGCTGCTCCTGTCAACCTTACCATCGACGGCACCGGTAATACAACGATCAGCGGCGTTATCAGCAACAATACCGCAACCGGTCAGACCTCCCTCACCAAAAACGGCACCGGCACGCTCACACTTTCTACTGCCACGAACACCTTCACCGGCGGTTTAACGATTAATACCGGCACGGTGACTGCTGCGGTTGCGGGATCGCTGGGCCCAGTTGCTAATACCGTCACCTTCGGCGGCGCCGGGGCTGGCGTGCTGAATCTTCAAAACGACACAGGCCAGGGTTACACGGCGCTACTAAATGCGGCCTCCGCCAACGGCACGGTATTGGTCAACCGGGCGACCTCCGGTGCTGGCGTCACGCATACGATCGGTGCCACCACGCTCGGGGGCGGTTACCAACTGACGGTGCAAGGCGGCAGCAATGTGGCCAGCGGCACCGCACAACTCACGACTGGCGCGGTGACACTGACTGGTAATGCGACTCTCAATGCCGTCAATACGGGAAGCGCCAGCACCATTCTTAAGCTCGGTGCGCTGAGCGATGGCGGCACAGCTCGCACGATCACATTGGTCGGTAATGGCACTGTCCAGCTTGGCACTGCCGCTGCGAGCCTTGCGACAGGCACGCAGTTCATTATCAACTCGGGCACATTAAACGCCACTGTCGCTGGAGCATTAACTAATTCGGCAACAGCAAACGCCACCACAGTGAACATTAATGCGGGGGGTGAACTTCAGGGAACCACAGCAGGGGCTTTTAAAAGCAGCGGCGCGGGCACGCCCAGTCAGGCGATCAATCTTTTAGGAGGCACGTTGAGGCTGATGAACACAGGCGGCCAAGACTCTGGCGGTAACTTAAACTATACCAGCGGGAATCTCATTATCGATCGAACAGCCAGTGGCACCGCAAACACATATACCATGGGCGCGCTGAGCATTGGAAGCGTCACACTTGCGCCGACGACATTGAATTTCACCACGACTCCAACCCTCGCCTTCGGTTCCACATCGATTACCGGCAATGCCACGCTCGATGCCAGCAATGTCATTTTTACTCTCGGCAGCTTGAACGCGGGAGCGAATACCTCTCTGACCACGCGCGGATCCAATACGGTTGGTGCTGCCAGTGCCACGACCCTAAACGGGAATTTTGCCGTGAGCAACAATGGCACTGGCGTTCTCACACTGAGCGGCGGCATTACGGGCACCGGCAACCTGACTCTGAATAACAATAACTCTACCGCCAGCGGCATCACGCTATCCACGGCCTCCGCCAACAATACCGGCACGATTACCAATGCCGGCAGCGGGAATGGCAGTGTTTTGATCAGCGGCGCTGTTGGCTCGAATGTCACTGGGATTACTCAGAACAGCTCCACCTCAAACCTCACTGTCTCCGGCGCAATCACGGTGAACAGCGGCGGCACGACGCTGGTCAACAACCAAAGCGGGAGCACGGCAAACCTCTCGGTCACCGGAGGCATCACAGGCACCGGCAACCTTGTCATCAACAACAACAGCTCGACCGCCAACGGCATCGCGATTTCCTCTACCTCCGTCAACAACACCGGCACGATCACCAACTCCGGCAACGGCTCGGGTAGTGTTTTAATCAGTGGCGCTGTTGGCTCAAATGTCACTGGAGTTACCCAGAACAGCTCCACCTCAAGTTTGACGATTTCGGGAGCAGTCACTGTCAATGGTGCAGGAACAACATTGACCAGTCAGAATGGTAACATGACTGTTTCCGGCGGCATCACGGGCACTGGCAACCTGATCCTGAAAAACGACGGCACCACCGCCAACGGCATCACGATTTCTCCCACCACAGTGCAAAATATCGGCACGATCACGAACTCCGGCAGCGGCTCGGGCGGCGTGACGATCAGCTCTGTCATTAACACCAACGTGACGGGAATCACCCAGAACAGCTCGACTTCCGCCCTCACGCTTTCCGGTGCAAACACCTTCACCTGTAACGTGACTCTGAATCAAGGAACACTGAATTTAAATGTTGCTCAAGCATTGAGTAATGTGGCATCTACAGCATTGCTAATTAATGGTGGCGCGATTGACAACACCAGCGGGGGCACCGTAACTGTGCCGGGAGCACATCCGCTCACCATCAACGCCGACTTCGCATACATTGGCGGCAGCCAGAGTTTGAGCCTGGGCGCGGGCGCGACGACACTGGGCACAGCTGCTGGCACATCGCGCACCATTACTGTCAATGGAAACACTCTGACTCTGGGAGGTGTCATTGCCGACGGCACCACAGCAAATAGCATCATTAAAACCGGTGCCGGCAACCTTACCCTCTCTGGCGCGAATACCTTTACCGGCGGTCTGAGCATCAAGAGCGGCACGGTCAATGGCTCGGTTGCTGCATCGTTCGGCAGTGGTGCCATCATGCTCGGCGATTCAAGTGGTAGCAACAATGCTACACTTATTTCTTCCTATGGTGGCGTCCATAATACCACCAACATTACAGTCAGCTCCGCGACTTCTGGAACACTGTCGATCCTTGGGGCAGTGAACACAGGCACCCTTAACGGCACCATAGCGCTGAACAACAACCTAACGGTCGACAATATTACTTCGACTAAGACATTGACTCTCTCGGGTGCCCTCACACAAGGTTCTAGCGGTTTGACGATAACCAAAGGCTCGGGTGCGGGAAGTGTAACTATTTCTGCCGCTACCACGCTCAACGCCACAGCCGGTAGTCTTACGCTGGTAAATACTTCTGGCTCCCTTACTCAATCGGGCAACATCACCGGAACTGGCAACTTGATTCTGAAAAACAATGGCACCACCGCTAATGGCACTACGATTTCTGGCACCCTTAATAACATCGGCTCGGTCACCAACTCCGGCAGCGGCTCCGGCAGCGTTTTGATCAGCTCAGTCTTAGGGGCTAATGTTACTGGTGTGACTCAGAATAGTTCGACTTCCACACTCACCCTCTCCGGCGCGAATACCTTCACGACTGGACTGAACATTCTGACAGGCACGGTCGCCTTGACGACTAGCTCAGGCGCCGGTGGTGGTGGACTGGTCACGATCGGATCAACTGGTAACAACGCCACGCTCGACCTCTTGGGAGGGTCGCGCAGCATCATCCAACTCACAACCGCCGGCACAGCTGCCAACCAAAAGATCACCAACAGCTCTGGCGCAGCTGCTGTATTGAATATGACCACCGCAACGATCTCCGACTTCGGCGGGGTGATTGAAAATGGCTCCGGCGGTGGCACCACTGGCGTCTCCTTGACTTCTGGCACCCTTACACTCTCTGGCAACAACACCTACAGCGGTAACACCACGCTCGTCAGCGGCACGCTCATCCTCGGACACAAGAACGCGCTGGGGTCCAGCTTTTTTTCCATTACTAATGTTTCTACTCTTCAAGCCAGCACAGACCTGTCGGGGGCAAATAGCATCAGCAACACCGTTGACTTAGTGCCCTCTGGGAGCACTGATCAATATTTCAGTGGTTCGAATAATATGACTTTCACTGGAAATGTCACTTTTGCAGCAAGTTCTACCTCGTCTGCCCGCACACTCCAGAACAATCTGGCTACCGGAAAAACATTGGGACTCGCAGGCAACATCGCTCTTGCACAGAGAAATAGTGGCACTGCCAACATGACTTTAACAATCGCAGGCACAGGTGACACCACTATCTCTGGTAATATCGTGGATAAATTCACAACGGGCGGAGTTGGGAACCTCACGATCAGTAACACTGGAGTAACAATCCTCTCTGGCACAAATAGCTATACTGGAGGGAATACAACGGTGAGCGCTGGAACCGTGGTCTTCCAAAAAACCTCCGCCAAAAGCGCGGGCAGCAATGTGACAGTTGCAGCGGCAGCCACGGTGGGACTTGGCGTTGGTTCGGCTGCAGGGTATTACAGTGATGCAAATGTTGCCGATCTTTTCAGCAACACGCTCAGCGGATTCTCGCTGAACTCAGCCACCGGCATAGCCCTCGACACCACCGCTGGCAACTTTACTCAATCCTCCAGTCTTGTTGGCACTCGCGCCCTCACAAAACGTGGCAACAACACGCTCACGCTCAGCAATGCGAACAGCTACAGTGGAGCCACCACCATCGCCGCCGGCACGCTCAGTGTTTCCAATCTTGCCAATGGGGGAGCGAGCAGCAACATCGGCAGCTCGACTAATGCTGCGGCCAATCTCGTCCTCAGCGGCGGCACGCTCGAATACACGGGTTCGGGCAACACCACTGATCGCGGCTTCACATTGACAAATGCCACCACCAGTGGGATCAGCGTCACAAACTCCGCAGCCATACTGACGATTTCCGGCACCACAGCCCCCACGACTGGTTCGCTCACTAAATCGGGCGCAGGCACGCTTGCTCTCTCAGGGAACAATTCCTACACCGGCGGCACCACCCTTTCGGCAGGCACATTGCAAGTCGGTCATGCTAATGCCCTCGGCACGAGCGGAACAATCGCTCTCGGCGGCGGCACACTGCAGTATGGCACAGGTATCACTGCCGATCTCTCCAATCGGTTCAGCACTGCCGCCAGCCAAGCCTACAATATTGATACCAACGGCAATAATGTCACCTACGCAACGGCTCTCACCAGCACTGGAGGCACGCTCACAAAAACTGGCAGCGGCACGCTTACGCTTAGTCATGAGGCTAACACCTACTCCGGCGCCACTACGATCAATGGGGGCACATTGACTCTTGCCTCTGTAAATAGCGCCAGCGCCATCACAATCAACTCTGGTGGCGCAATCGGTGTCGGCAGCTCTTCCGGCACTGCGGCCACGCTGAGCGTCGGTTCTCTCACTCTGAATGGCGGTGGTGGCTACACTTGGGATTTATCCAATACCAGCGGCACTCCTGGCACAAATTGGGATCTCATCTCGGCCTCCAGCACCACGGTCGGAGCAACCTCTGGTAACAAATTCACCATTTATCTTGCCGGGAATCCATCCAACTGGTCTCCCACGACATCGTATAGCGCAGGTTGGAATATTTTGCAGTGGGGCACACTCAATAGTGCATTTGATGCCAATGCATTTGCTGTCAGTGCGGTCAATTTTAGCGGGGCATCGCCCACCGGTTCGTGGTCATTCCAAAATCTCGGTGGTTATTTGAACCTCAGTTACGCGCCCCCTTCTGCGGCTGGAATCTGGACTGCCGCTACCGGCAACTGGAGCTCAGCATCAAATTGGCAGGGAAATGCCGTGCCATCAAATACCAGCTCTTTGGAATTCAACGGCACCGGCGGCGTGAGCACCAATGACAATGCGCTCACCAGCGTGAGCGGGATCACATTCAACTCCACGGCCACTGGATCCTACACCCTCAATGGCACGGCTCTGAATATCTCCGGCGGCGGCATCAGTAACCTCTCCAGTAGCGCCCAAACAGTGGGTTTAGGCCTCACTTTGACCGCGCCCCAGACTTTCAATGCCTCTGCTGCAAATCTCACTATCTCTGGCGCAGTGGACAATGCAGGCAATGCTCTTACCACATCTGGCAATAATATGGTTTCCATGTCGGGAAATATATCCGGTGCAGGTAGCCTCACGAAAAACGGAACGGGCGCACTTTTGTTGAGTGGTTCAAATACTTACACCGGAGCGACCACGATCAATAGCGGCACTCTCAGCATCTTTGGTGGAGGTGCAATTGCTGATACGGCAGCTGTGGTCATGGCTTCGAGCAGTGGCGCGGCTTTTAGTGTGAACTCCAGCGAGACGATCGGATCGCTGCAAGGCGGCGGTGCCACAGGGGGTAACGTATCTATTGCCAGCGGTCAGATTCTCACAGTGGCAGAAACGGGCTCCCAAATATTCTCAGGAGCCATCTCAGGAGGCGGATTCACTCTCAATGGCTCGGGGGCACTCACCCTCAATGGCCCTTCTTTCACTTCAAACCTGACGGTCAATCAAGGCACGCTCACTCTCAATGGAACTACGTCAGCGCCCACCTTGATCGTCAATGGAGGCAGCTTGACACAAAACTCTGGTTCCGTGATAGCTGGCACGGGAACGACTCTCACTGTCAACGGTGGCACTGCGACGCTCAAATCTGCAAACACCTACACCGGAGCTACGACCATCGCTGGAGGCACCCTCAGTGTCGCTACTTTCGGCAATGGTAGTGCTTCAGGAGCCTTTGGAAACTCCACTGCTGCCGCATCCAACCTTGTTCTTAGCGGTGGCACGCTCCTTTATACCGGCGCTACCACCACCAGTAATCGCAGCTTCACGCTCACGAGCGCCACGAATAGCACAATCAATATAAGCACTTCCGGCAATACGCTCACCCTCTCTGGAGACTTGGGTAGCACGAGTGGAAACCTCGTAAAAGCTGGATCAGGCACACTGTTGCTTTCCGGAAATGCTACTTACGGGGGCAACATCACGGTAAGCGCTGGCGCCCTGGCATTTGGTGCTGCTGCAGGCAAGTCGCAGAATGTTTCAGGCGTAATAACCGGCTCCGGAAATGTCACATTTGGTGCATCAAATGGCGGAATTGTATTGGTGGCGAGCAGTAATACTTATTCCGGCAATACAACTTTGAGCGGCGGAACACTTCAAATCGGTAATAACAATGCGTTCGGAACAGGCTCATTTTCAATATCAACAAATCCAGTCGCTATTATGTCAAGTGATGCCACCGACCGCACGATCGCGAGCGCCTTTTCATCTTTGGCGACTACCCTCACTCTCGGCAACGCTACCACGCAGACGGGAAATCTGACATTCAGTAATACTTCGTCTATCACACTTGGTGCATATGATCGCACACTTAATGTTTTGAATACCACTTCTTTCGCGAATAATTTTACAACTGCCAATGGCAGTATTACTAAAAATGGCACCGGCACACTGATCTTCTATGGCTCCAATACCTACACGGGCAATACTACCATCAACGCTGGCACACTCCAGATTGGCAACGGCGGTAGCACGGGAAACCTTTCTGCCTCCAGCGCGATCATAAACAATGCCACGCTGACCTTCAACCGCTCCAACACCATTACGCAAGGCACGGATTTTGCCAATAGCATCGGCGGCACAGGAAATCTCATCCAGGCTGGCAGTGGCACGCTTGCTCTGGGAGGAACGAATACATTCACAGGAGTTACCACCCTAAGCGCTGGAAACATCTCGATCAGCACCAGCACAGCACTCGGCTCAACCTCCGGTATCAACCTCGGCAACGCCACAGGACTCATCTACACAGGCTCGGCGGCCACATTAGACCGTGCCATTTCCGTCACCGCAGGCACGGGAACAATTGAAAATACTGGCAGCGGACTCCTAACCCTCTCTGGTTCGCTCACCAAAAACGGCACCACGCTCACACTCAAAGGCGGCAGCAACGGCATCACAGTTAGTGGTGCCATCGGTGGCTCCAACGCCAACTCCGACCTCGTCATCGACGGCGGCACGGTGAACCTCACTGGCACGAACACCTATAACGGCCCGACATCCCTGATTAACGGCGCGACGTTAAACGCTAATGTTACCAACGCCCTCCCGACTGCGAATGGTCGCAGCGCTGTCTCAATCGACGCAACCGGCACCGGCAGCTCCACACTCGTCCTCGGCGCCAGCCAATCCGTGGCCTCCCTCGCTGGTGCAGCCACCGCGAATGTGACTCTCGGCGCCAATACTCTCACGATCGGCAACACCACCGGCACTGCCACCTACGCCGGTCGCATCACCGGAACGGGAGCCCTTGTTAAAGACGGCGCCAGCACACAGGTCTTGAGTGGAGCCAACACCTACACAGGCGGCACGACGATCAGCGCTGGCAATCTCACTATCAGCGGCGGATCAGCCCTGGCCGACACGGGCACCGTGACTCTCGCAAATGCCAGCGGAGCCGTCCTGAGTGTATCTGCGAGTGAAACGATTGGCTCCCTGAGCGGCGGCGGAGCCAGCGGCGGCAATGTCGTGATCGCATCCTCTCAAACCCTTACAGTCAACCAAACCACCAATACGACCTTCTCAGGCGTCATCAGTGGAGCCAACCTCGTCAAAAATGGCAGTGGCACGCTCACCGTCAATGGCTCGAACACCTACACTGGCACCACCACGGTCAATAGCGGCACACTCACCGCCGCCTCCTCCAACGCCGCTGGAAGCACTTCGAATGTCATCATCAATAACGGCGGCTCCTTCCTCGTCACGGCTGAGAACGCCGTTAACGACAACGCCGCCATCAATCTCAATGGAGGCCGCATGGCTGTGAGTGGAACCTTCAATGAAACGGTCGGCGCCCTCACCCTCAGTGCCAACTCGACCCTCGACTTCTCCGGCTTCGTTGGCACGCTTCGATTTAGTGGCGTAGGCTCCTGGGCAAGCGGCGCCAACCTTGCCATCTGGAACTGGAGCGGAACCACCTATTGGGGAACACAAGTCAACAATTATGCAACCCCCAGTAATCTCGTCTTCTCCAATAACTCAACCCTCACGTCCAACCTCGCCAACATCAGTTTCTACAGCGACTCAGGTAACAATTTCGTTGGAAGCGGATTCGAAGTCACTGGCTTCTCTGGCGGTGGTAGTCAAATCATAGCCGTCCCCGAAACCGAAACCTACTTCTACGCCGTCACCCTCCTCGCCGGCGTCGTCGTCCAATATCTCCGCCGCCGAGCCAAACGAAAAGCCTCGGAGAGTCATCGCCCAGCATGACCCAAGATTGAGCAACCCCGCAACCACGGCGCCCCGTTCCCATTACGGCGCACACCACCCCCGGCGTCAGCGCGATCGTTTGCCAAGGTAGGGACGTCCCGCCGTAGGGGTCCGACTTACGCGGTAAGGCCGCCATTTCATCCAGAAGAAACCCTGCTGCACAGCTGAAGAATGGTAAGCGTAGCGCCGAGCACTACCTGCCGTAGGTAGTGGAGATGTCGTAGTCTGGAGGCTATGACATTTGCAGCATCGTTATTATCAGCAGGGGAAATTCTCAAGCAGGACAGTCCGGAGAGAGTGCGCACGCCCATTGCAAACAGATCTTGGCGTCAAAACTTCTGAAGTAGCAGGCCCCTCAAGACCTTTTCTCATCGATTCCACAAGCGTCCAACCGGCGTGACAAACCGTGACAGCGATTGTTCCATTTTATACCTTTCTGTTCCTGCCTTGTGAGAAGCAGACATGAATACGCTGGAATAAAATTGCATATAGTTGAATGATAGTTATATATAAAAACCCACTCATAACCTGAAGGTCAGAGGTTCAAATCCTCTCCCCGCAACCAATTTCTTATCAATGTTTTATAAGAAATTTTCTGCCCGAAAAATTCTCTCAAAATTGGGCTCCGTGACAAATCTGTGACAACCCTACTTATCCTCATGGGGTTGAGTAGTTTGGAGTAAGGTTGGCAAAATTGCGCCTTCCATGCACTCGCCTCAGTGATGGATATTTGGGAGTCCTGGCTGGCACATTTCCTCTATGCCAATAGCCGCACAGCCTCTCATTGACACGCTCTCCGGGGATATGGCCGACCTTC
>Ga0209189_1000050_pt1 | contig 107671 bp, 131 predicted proteins | sample C_130820_EF_Meta_FD_187308 | JGI IMG/M metagenome (GOLD analysis project Ga0209189, IMG submission 187308) | Freshwater microbial communities from Lake Croche, Canada to study carbon cycling - C_130820_EF_MetaG (SPAdes) (version 3) | ecosystem: Environmental > Aquatic > Freshwater > Lake... | reverse complement strand
CGTGTAAACTAAAAACTCCTCTAAACCACATAAGCTATAAAATCCTAAAAATTCTATGGTTTCTATAGATCTATTCCCGCCCTCCACCCTTCAAAGGTAAGGGGAAATATAAATACAAAAAAAAAAATTTTTTTTTCTAGCCCCCCCCCCTCCTTTATGTAGATGGGAGAGGAGAGTACTTCCAATATCAACCCCTCCTTTGATTGACGGGGTGCAACATACCTCCCTGTGATTTGTTTTATGATTACATTAGAAGGACTTGAAATCGAACAGGTACAATACCGTGCTACACTCATTCACCAGGAACTACGAAAGGACGGTAAGCCAAATAGCAAAGCAGGACAAGCATATCACTTGTTCAACCTTGCTAATGGTACAAAGTTTAACAGTGACAGTCAGGCGTTCTTGGATGCCTACAACGATGGCTCACTGTTCACACTGACATTGAAACCCACCGCTGAAGGACTTGCAGAAGTCAGCGTGTGGAAGACCAGAAAGCAAATCGAAGCATTGTACTCCAACGAAGAGTACAAGCGGAAGGTGCGTAAGCCAGCGGCTGAGACGGTAACAGTACCGTTGAACACATTAGTGGCAGGTTCTTAAGCCACTGCCCCTTTGGGGTATATATTATATTCATCACGAATGTGTGTTGAATAATTAATTATATATATACTCCAAAGGGTTTTATATTGTTCTATAGAAAGAATATATTTAATGCATCAATCTCATTTCCCAAGGATGAGCAATTGTAATATATTATCCTAAAGACCATAAATGGAACGAGGAATAATTTAATGTCTTGTACAAGACGTATTACAATTGAATGCAGAGGGGATATATACGTTTTGTTTAACGTTTGAAAAGAAAAGGCGGCTTTTTTCAACTTATCGTTAAACAAAACATGTATTTATATAGGAGAAAGGGATGTATAGGGTGACCAATAACCCTTAACACATCACATTCTCTTATATACATTATGTACAATTGCCGTACATAATGAATATTTTAATGGCAATAGCACACAAACGGTAGATACGTTGATGGTTAATTGTGTGTACGTATAAGAACAACATCGCTTATACATTCTTTTGTAACCTCTTTAATTTATATATATCATGAGTTTTAACAACGTAGTGTCTGTAAGAGTAAGCAATTTCATAGCAGAAGATGGTGCTACAGGAAGTTTTAGTGTATTCTTTATGAACGGGCTAGAGATAGCTCGTGAATTTGTTAACCACTACGAGTTCGAGGTGGTTGACAAAACTGTAAGAGAAGCTACTCCTGAAGATATGGCTCTCATGAATTCCATTCTTGAAAAGAATGAGAATTTTAGATGGAGGGACTTTATGTCCCACTTTGGAGACCAGTGGTAAATTATTCCTGTTCTCATAGAGATTCGTTTCTCTATGGGAATGGGTTGTTGTTATATGTTCTTCTGAAGAATGAACATTTTGATGTCTAATACATTTAGGCTATTGTAGGTGGAAACCTTCTTAGATGGATATTTGCGTTCACAAAAGCGTACGCCCAGAGAGATATACCCTCTCGCAAGTGTAAGATTTCCTAGCAAATATTCATTGAAATCAGTCTCTGTAGCTTAAAGGAGGAACAGAGCAAACTTTTAGTAACCAATTAAATCAATATAGTTATGTCTAAGATTTTTAATGGCACACCACATGCCATAAATGTGGTTTCAGGTTCTGTTTTCACTCCAGCAATACGCAAGTATGTTGGAGGTGACGTAGTGCTAAGTATTCCTTCTACAGGAGTGCTTAGTGCTAAAATATCTACAATAGATTTGCCATCTATTGCTGATATCCCTGTATTTGGCAAGAGTTTCTCAGGAGTAGACTCATTACCAGACGGTTTTGATGTTTACATTGTTTCTGCTCTATACGCTTCAGCTGCTAAGGCTGCAGGTGTAGATTGCAGCAAATTGTATACAGTGGCTGATCCTGTATACACTCCTGATGGCAATAGTTTTATAGGATGTAGAGGCATTTGCCCTGCATTCTAATCAGCCTGTCCTAAGCATGACATAAAACTGCTTATTCTCCTTAGGGCACAGGTCGACGGGAATTAAAACTACGCCCCAGTTTATACGTTCTGAAATACAAAAACGTATTTGATTTGTAAAGATGAGATATGATAGGGACATTCAGCTCATCAACAATACAGGGTTTAGGTCCATTACATCGTAATTTAGCTTTTACCTGTATTAAACTAAATAGGCGGCTCATAGCGTGGTGCTGAGCTGTACAACAACAAGAATACCGCTTGAAAAGAGGAAACTCACTTGTTGGTGAAGGATAAAAAACGTTAGATGCATTGATATATCATGCTAAAACTAACGTATAAAAAACCTTTATAAATCCTATTTTTTATTATTTTTTCATTTTTTTTTTGTGAAAGATCTTCACAACACAAACCATTATGTTATAAAAAAACAACTTCCTCTGCAAGATTTGACCGTCTTGTGGAGATGAATAATTAAGAAGTTGCTGCAATTTACATATCCTTAATTGGATGTGTGTATTATCAGGCTAAATGAATCTTGGTCAATAAACAGATAATTGTTTATTAGATTTATGATGCCTATTGCAGCCAGTTGAGTAAAAAACTGTAAAATTTACTACTGTTTAAATCTGTTCAGTTACCACAGATTAGTTGATTGATTGAGATTATCCTCTTGATATTAGCGATATGCAAAGATTGGAATGTTCTATAGAGTTCGATTCTCTCACTTTGCACTTATTTTAATTAAAACCTTTAGGTGTATAGGTTAACCTTACCATTAGTATGAACACAGATAAGAAATATTTTGTAAAAAATGCTGATGCAGCAGCATCGTTTGGAAACGCGAAGCCTGCAATAAAGGATATATTTATTTGCTGTTCACAGTGTGATGGAGCACCGCTCTACACACAACACGGCTTCACTGTTGTTACGAGCTTGTCTCGTACACAACTTAAAAAAATGGGTATTTTGGTGTCAAGTTCTAACGACACCTACACCTTGCAATAATATTTATACGCATGGAGAGTGGCGTGCTGATGTGTACAGCCTAAACAAACATAAATTAAGGTTGCTCTGTCTCCATTTCCTATAACAAAATCTTAAAGATGAATTGAAAAGACATTCATAATGAGACTAGGTTTGTAATAATAATGGAGAAAGTTTGTATACAAAAGCAAACGACATGCGTATATATTATTTTTCAACTGATTTTGAGGTTTCCCTGAACGCACAGAAATGTGTTAGTAGGGGACTTCTATTTTCTTTTTTTAAATTATTTTTTATTCATCCTCAAATATATATTTTATGGCAGCTTACGGGTATAGTTCAGCGTTGAAAGCAGCAGGTGCTACGGTAATAGATTTCAAAGCCTCAGGTGATTATCAAGGCACTTGGGGTGCTGTTGTTGACTATAATGGTCAACGCAGCGTGGTGATAGGAGCTTATGGCTCTTGTGACCATTGTGATCCATTTCAGGCAAGATTTGGCTACGATGGTGGTAGTCCAGAAGAAATGAAAGCATTTGGAGAATCATATCTCCACAATCCTTATTCAAAGGAAGATGTGGAGAGGCAAATCGCATTCTTGTCTGAGGACGAGGATGATTGGTTTGATAGAGAAACATTGGAGCTCTATAAATGGGCATTAACATTTTTCAATTAATTCTCTCTTATAGAGAAAATGTTTGCGAAAGGTGCTGAATAACACCACTTATTGCAAATGTTTTCTCTTTTTTATTTTGTATTTTAAACCTTCACATATTAATTAAAATGAAAAAAGCAGCATTGTTTTTGTTAGCAATCATCACACCGTTCTTGTTGGTGTGGATAGCGTTTGTATGCACAGGATGTGCATTTGTTCCCAAAGAAGTGTTCAACGCAGGACAGTTTTGGGGAATGTCCATTATTTATTGGGTGATAGTTTGCCCTATATTGTTAATTGTGATAAATGATACAATATGAAAAATTATTATTTAATATCTGCTATAGTGATGTTGATGGCATCTATAGCGTGGATATTTTTAGGCATTTATTTGCTCACACCATCAAAAGTAAACCTCGCTATCATTAGCTTAGTGTTCACAGGAGGACTGATGACCTCTTATTCTTTGTATACAAGTTATCAAGACTGTAAAAAGTCTTATGATGACTTATTTAAAAAGTAACCATCAAACCAATAATATGAAGACAATTACATTGTCAGCCAAGGAGTTCTACAACTTCAAAAAGTTAGCCAATTTCTATTTTGATTTCTGGATTTTGTCTGGAAATATAATAGTGACAGCTTCTATAGAAGAACTAGAGCTCTTAGGCTATTAACCTCTCACAATATATGTATCTAGACTTTATATCTATATACATATATTTTCCTTTGGTTAGTTCATTTTATATTTAAAAACGTATAATATTTTTATGAAAGAAGTAAAGATGACAATGGAATTTGTAATCGATGTAGACGATAACATTGTAGACATCGAAGAGTTATGTGATAGAGTGGTAGTTTGTTTTCGTAATGAAGACAAATTAGGAATAGAAACCTTTCTGCCTCAAGACGATGGTTTGATGGTAATAGGATATATATCCACTACAATTGACAACATAACTGAATTAGAATGACAAACAAATTAGTTTACACCATTGTGCCTGAGAGTACATATAATGGTGGGTATTTAGCAGGCTATTATAATGATGACGAAGTGGTTAGACCTTCGTATTGTTATTTACATGGTAAGTTGGAAACCTTAATTGGATATGATATATTTAGCATGCTTCGTTCTGAATTAGAAGCTGATCAAATAGTTGACAATAGAGTGTCTGATAAATTTGAAGAAGGCATACACTCCTGTATATGTATGGGTAAACCATGCACATTCTTTAGATGGAAAACTAATGAACATCATAAGAGTTTTGCAGGACTTGTTGTATTAAATTCAGACACACGTGCGTTGGAATATGCACAAGAATGCTACGATAACAAAACAAGTAATATTTAAACCAAATACAATGGAAGCAGTGTTAATATTTCAAAGCTATGAACTTCCTTCTTGGCAGGAAATAGAGCCAGGGATGATGTTTACAAGTCTTGATAAATATTCTGATTACGTTAGAATCAGGACAATTTCTCAAGAACAGAGTCTTCGTCTTGATAAGGAATTGTTCATTCGAGAGAATGGACATCCAGTAAAGCCATATATATGTGCAATGGATGGCACAATCCTTGCTCGACCAGAAGAAATAGGTTGGTGGGATTGTGGAGAAGATTGCGACTCCTATACAGAAATAGGAGAAAAGGAATTCAATCTGATTCTTGAGAACGAAGGACTCATTGATGTAGAAACAACATACGATGACGAAGAAGGTTATCAGTTGTTGTACATGGATGGCAAAGTGATAATTTCTGTTCTTCAGGAGTACGAAGAATCTGAAGAAGAATACAGTGATGAAATATCTAATCATTTTAAAACTAACGACGATGATAATGACGAGTCAGAAGAGTGGTAATACACTTACACGTCCTCCAGTGATCAATTATGAACCTCTTACATTCCAAGAATGGTGCGAGGAGTTTAATGTATCTCTATTGTTTAACAAAATACCAACACACATAGAACATGAGTACAGTATATTGGAAAATGCGTAATGGATCTTTGATTGATGTTGACGAAATGGATATCAATCATCTGCGTAATACGCTAAAAATGATAATAAGGGCTTCACAAGCCCAAGTTCGCAATTCGCAAATTGCAAACAAACCTGCTCCTAAACTTGAGCTTAAAGGTGAAATGTCTCAATTGTTTAATGATGATTTTCCTGGAGATGATGATGAGTATAATCCTTACGAAGACTATAAAGCGTTTCTTTTATAACCAAAAAATAGATATATGATACTTACGTACGGATTCCATCCTGTCACTAAGGATGAGACAAAAGAGAAAATTGTTAAATATCTAGAGGCTATTGATATCTCTTCTAAAATCATTGAAGGAGGAATCAATGGCTCTTTAGAACTAGAAGTGGAAGATGGCATTCATCCTGATAACATCCTAGAACTAGGGTCAATACTTGGGATGCATGAGACCATTTTCTCTTGGGAAGATGCTGAAAATGAAGACTTCCCATTCGAAGGAGATGACGATGCTGATGTATAAATAAAAAAAGGGAGAATAAATTAATATTCTCCCTTTTCATTAAGAGATTGAATTAGGCTGTTTTCACCACTTTTGAAGCAACACTCCAAATAGCACCAATTAATGTGCTAATTGCACCAATTGCTTCTACAGAAGTTGCTTCATCAATTACACCTTTGGTGATGAGAAATCCACCAACGAATGTCAATACGTGTCTAACAAGTCCTAAAATTTGATCTTTGTTCATAGTGAAAATATTTTAAACAAATATACAAAAATATTTTATGTACACAAATGGTGTAGAAGAAATAAAAATAGAATATGAGTTATTTCCTGAAAAATATGCAACAATTTACGTAGATGTAAATTGGATGCACCAAAGAGAAAAGATGTACACATCTAATGGAGACATTGGATGGGATGGAACATCATCTTGGGAAATTAGTCATATATCGTGGGGAGATATTCCTCACATGTTCAGAGATGAAAAAAAAGTGGAAGAAGCTCTGAAGAAGAAAATATCACACATTTCTTCTGATGGAATAGTCTTTAATCCCTTGTTAAAGAAACACTAATTTTGTATATTTGCATAAACCAAATATATGAATAAGTTTATATTAGTGAGAATAGCCATCATAACAGCATTGATAACACAAGTGAGTCATGCTGCATTCGTGTTTAAGAGCATTTCTAAAACAAACGGATGGGTGGATGAGATTATTGCATATGTATTCGCTGTTTCTCTAGAACTGTCAATATACATATTCACAATAGAACAAAAGAGAAGCGTAGCAACATTCTTTGCAATAATCTCATTTCTCATTAATCTATTATACTATTGGAATTTCAATCAATTTGATTTTGCGTTTTATGCCAGCTTGTTGATTTCGTTCACAATTCCTACAACCATTTGGAATTACAGCGATCTTATAAACAATGAGCCAAGAAAACGTCCATACATTAGAAAAACAGAATAAAAATATTGAGAGAGTGCATGAACACGAGGGCTATGTTAATTCTAGATGAATGCATAGGTAGTAAGTAGACACTTTGGGAGGACTAGCTATCCTCCCCTCTCACTTTTTTAAAAAACAATAAAATGAGAAAAACACCAAGTCTTATTAAGCAAATCATGGAGAAATCTAAAAAAGATCCATGGTATGTAAAACTAAAAAGAAGAATAAGATTAAAATTATTCATTTTTAAATGTTCTATAAAGCAATGGTGGTGGAAATAAATTGATGGAGTGGCGGAAGGTGTTAGGGGTGTCCTCTAACGTGGTAGACGCTATTATCTGAGAGGGTGCTTGTGAGTAGTATGCAAAACTACATAGATACAAGTGTTATAGAAGCACCACATTGTGGGTTCAAATCCCACCTCCATCACATAGTTATTTGGGTGCTTATCCAGTAACTTTTGATAATGTGTCCCAGTCTGTTGTGGATCGCAACCACTCAGAACATCTCTTATCAAGTAATGTAGTGGCGGAATTGGTATACGCAGCTCTATAAACGGGTGGAAGTAATAACATTGAAAACAGCTTCTAAATGCAGGTTCGAGTCCTGCCTACATTGCAGACTTTCATCTAAGGCTACACTGAGAACTGATGAAACTTGTTGGTAGCTGTAGACTACACGAACAAGGGTGATATAAGAATCCCACTTACCTATCAATGAGGAGTACCAAAGCTCCTCTCTTTTTAAACTTTTAAAACAGAAATATGAAAAAAATGAAAATGTTAGTAGTTTTGTTATTAATTAGTGCATCGTTGTTTGCTGTGCCAATGACAATTAATGTGTGTAAGGTTTGTGGAAACACAGATGGTTATCCACAATATGCTGCTCATAATCCACTTGTACATGGGTATAAAGCCTTTGTAAGGTGGTGGAACAGCACAGATTTTATGTTTGACTTTAATATGTAAAAAATAAAGGGAGTGTAAAAGCTCCCTTTTTAAATTTTAAAATTATGAATAGACCAATTAAGGAAACTTACACTGTATCGTTAACGTTTAATGACATTGATTCAGATAATCCATTAGAAGCTGTGAAAAAAATAATTGGATGGATTAAAGACGATGGGGTAGATTATATGATTTTTGATGTTATTGGTGAAACCAGTAATAATAAATTCACGGTTGATATGTCAGAAGAAGAAGAAGATGCAGTATTACCAAACAATGAATAAATTTAAAATTATGAGCATACCAACAGCAAAAGAATTTGTACTAAATCAAAATGATGGATACTTAGCAGGAGATTACACTCCTAATGAAGTATATCGTATCATGATTGGATTTGCTAAATTACACGTAAAAGCAGCATTGAAATCAGCAAGTGAAAAAGCTTATGTAGAATATGTTGACTTAGAGACTAATGAAATATTTGATTATACAGATGTAATTACAGATGATAATGTAGGAGCTGATGTAAATGTAAAATCAATATTAAAAGCTTACCCATTAAACAATATAAAATGAAAAATATACATTTATTGCCCACAGATAAACCAAGTAGGTTAAGCTACTTTCAAGGTAAATTACTTTTTGATAAAGAAGAATTTTATAAAACATTTATAAGTCAAAACATCTACATCATTTCTTCAGAAGAAATTAAAAAAGGAGATTATGTACTTAGTGGAACTAATACAATGATTAAATGCATGTATCCTAATAATGTAGTTGATAGAGATGTTAAAAAAATCATCCTAACAACAGACCAAGACTTAATCAATGATGGTGTACAAGCCATTGATGATGAGTTCTTAGAATGGTTCATTAAAAACCCAACTTGTGAGGAAATAGAAATTAAATTAGTAGAATTTGAAGTTGATATGGAATTAGGTGAATCGTGTATAGAATATGGTAGTTATTATAAAATAATATTTCCAAGAGAACAACCTTATCAAGAGTTATTTGACTACTTAGCAAATGAATTAGGTGTTAATGCACTTTTAACTCAAATGCAAGAAATTGAAACAATAGTTATGTCAAAACAAAAACAAATAAGTTATGAATAAAGCAATGCAAGAATTAATTGATTGGGCAAAATCCTTACAATACAATCAGCAACAATGTATAGATTGGATAGTAATTAAAGATAAAGCAGAACAATTACTTGAAAAAGAAAAAGCTAAACAATATCCTATTGGTGGTTATGCTCCAGGTTATTATGATTGTACATGCACAACTTGTAAAACAAAGTTTACAGGGGATAAAAGAGCATTTCAATGCGAACCTTGTGCTATTAAAACTACACAAGAACATCCTAAACAAGTTCTTAAACAAGAAACCCTTGAAGAAGCTGCTGAAAAACATGCTGTTAAAGAAGATGCAGGAGAAGGTAATCAAATAAATATACAGGCAATAATTTATGATTTTATTTCAGGTGCTAAATGGCAAGAACAAAGAATGTATAGTGAGGAAGATATGAGAGGAATGTATGATAAGTCTTGTGGTTTAATTGGATTAGAGTTACTTGATGACCAAACTGAAAACGATAATAGATTTAAAGAAATACTTAAGCAATTTAAAAAGAAAAAATGAAATATAAATTAATCAACAGAAAAACTGGTGAAGAACATATTTGTTCTAAAGAAACAGTGAATGGATTTGATTTCTATATAGGAGGTGTCATAAAAGACATCCATGAATTAAATGTATGGGACACAACAGACAGTAAGTTTCATCCATTTCTCAAATTCATAGGCACTTCAAAATATGCAATAGAGTCTTTTGAAAGAGGAGAATTTTTAAAAGTAATTGCAACAAATGACCCCTCTAAAGAAATACCTCAAGTGGTGGATATAGTTGAAGAAATGGCAAAAGAAGTTGCAGAAATAGAAGGTAAATGGGGTTTGGATAAAGTTAGAGCAAAAATAAATTTTTTATTAGGTTATGACAAATCTCAACAATCACATCCTTATTCAGATGACGATGTAGTTGAGTTTAATGAATGGTTAAGCTCACTTTTATTTGTGAAAGACGGTAATTATTTACTTGTTGAAAAAACAACAAAAGAACTCCTTCAACTTTGGAAAAAACAAAGATTAAAAACTATTTATTATGAATAAGCCAGTAAGTTTTGAGTTAGCTAAATTATTGAAAGAAAAAGAATATCAAGAAAAAGTAAATACAAAATTTGGGTATTGTGATGGAGGTGAAATAGATGAGTTTAATACAATCTTTTCAGATACTTATGAAAACTTTAATTTAGAATTTTCTGAAAGACAAAAATTCATTAATAAAAATGGAATTGATGAATTAGAAGAATTTTCAGCACCAACAATTGCAGATGTTGTAATGTGGTTGTATGATAAGCATGAAATATGGATTAATGTTATAAAAACTTATGAAATAATAAATCAAGAAGCTTTTGATAAATTTTCTTCAATTATTCAATTTAAAGATGGTAGCTATGTTGATAATACAGGTTATCACAATACACCAACAGAATCTTATGAATCAGCTATTGAAAATACATTAAATAATTTATTATGATAGAAAAAGAATTTGTACCATATCAACAAAGTCTTGATATGAAGGAACTTGGTTTTGATGAACCTTGTTTTACTAGTTATGATAATGAGGGTAAATTAAGAAACCCTTTTGATTATTCAAATAGTGAACCTGATTGTAGGTACATAGAAGACTCAAAGCACTTTGTGTATAATAGTGAATTAAATATTGACAACTTTAATGGACCTAAACATTTGTATACACAGTTTATTGCAGCTCCAACATTCAGTCAAGCATTCCGTTTCTTTAGAGAGAAGTATAATTTTTGCCATTTTGTAAGAGGTCATAATTATGATGGTTACTCTTATAATATTGATAATTTAGGGATATTACAATATAAATTTGAAATTGAGTATAGATCTACTTTCAGAACTTATGAAGAAGCAGAACTTGAATGTCTTAAAAAATTAATTGAACTAGCAAAGAGTGGCTCCCTCAAAGCTTAGCTGTCATCAAGGTGTACCTTGAGCATTCTTCTGTCAAGATACAGGGGGCGAAACTTGACAAATTTAAAAACAAAATAATATGATATTATCACCAAAAGAAAAAGCTAAAGATTTAGTCGAATGGTATTATGGTTTATTACCTAGAATTAGTAATTGGGAAGATGCAAAACAATTTGCTTCTAAAGCAGTGTGGGAAATTATAAAATCTGAACCAAAAAGAACTGCAACTAGTCCATATGATGAAGATGGTGACTTTATATTTAGAGGTAAAGAATATATTTATGAATCTAAAGAAGGTGAAGCACTAACTTATTGGAAAGAAGTAGACAAAGAAATAGAATTATTATGATGGAATTTTTAATATGGTTACAAGATAATCATTGGTATGCATGTGACAAAGGTTGGTATACAACACAAGAAAGACCTTATGTTAAAGGAATTGCTAGAAAGTATTACACTAATGAAGAATTGATAGAAAAATTTAAAACAAAAAAATGAAAACATTTGGATTATTTATGCTCATATTGTTAATATATATTCTTGTAATATTTAATTTATTGAAAAATATTACAATAGATGAAATGTTAAAATTAATCATAGCCACACAAATGGCTTATATAGTGTATAGATTAATAAAAGAAGAAACTAAAGAATTATGAAAACACATTTAAAGACAATTGCAGCACTTATTGTAATATTTAGTATACTCACTTGTTTATGTTATGCTATATATTATAATCCTCTTATTGGGATTATAATAGTACTATCTATGGGATTTGTAGTAATTTATGCAATTGTATACAACGTAATTAAAGACAATGAATAAACAAGAATTGCTGGAATATGGACTAATGGTGTTTAACAATGAAGAGGAAAAATTTCAACGTTGGTTGTCAACACCTGTTCCTGCGTTAGGAAATTTCATCCCTAATGATTTATTGGATTCTATAGAAGGACTAAAGAAAGTGGAAATAATATTACATAGAATAGAATACGGAATATACTCATAAATAAATATAATATGACAGCAATAGAATTTATAGAACACATTTATCTAACTGTAGGAATAGATAGAAATGTAAACTTTTTACAAGCTACAGAAATGTTTAAACAACAAATCAAAAATGCTTACAACCAAGGATTTAGAGATGGGTTAATTGATGGTAAATTTCCAATTATAGCAGAGTTTGACATTTCAGAATGTTCAAACGCTGAAAATTATTTTAATAAAACTTTTAATAAATGACTAAAATATATTTAAACCCCACACTTGCAATTAATAATAATGCAATAGTTTATTTCATTGCAAGAAATTCAGAACATAATTGGAATGATTCTAATAATGTTTTTACAGATGAATTGGACCACATTGCATGGAATTTACCAGATGAAATAGAAACTGAGGTGCAAAACAAAGTGTTTAGAGTGAATGTGAATAAATTACAATACGATGGATGGATTAAAAAATTCACAGAAACGCAAGAACTAACAGAAGATTATATTATTTTATTTACAGACTAAATTAAAATAGATATGATAGAATTTAAGCATTTTTTCATTGATATTGCACAAACTGATTTTAATTGCCCATATTGCACAAAATTGCACATTGATAAAGATGAAAAATACTTCCATCGCATCAATAGAAACAAATCTTGGATTACAAAGGTGAAATGCGATTGTGGTGAGAAGTTCAATTTAACGGTGAATTATAAAGGAGAATTTGAAACATTTAAAAAATAAATTATGAAAGGAATATTAAGAAAAATAGACAATAAATGGATGGTGCAATATATAGGACATCCTATTGATGTTCTTGATGGAAACAATTCTTTAGTGAATTATCTTCCATTACATCCTGATGATGTAAAACAAATTGAAAAAGATGCTTTAGTGTTTGATGACATAGAATCAAGAATAAGAGCCTATCCAAATGTAGATTTTGTATGCCAACGACTGTGGGAAGAGGTTGATGGTAATGTTGAAATTATAAGTTATGCTAAACTGATCAAGAAAGACGTTGTGGATGAATTAGCCAACAAAGAATTGATAAATCATCTAATTGATGAGTTTGGTGAATTTAAAACTACCACTATTGGTGCAGATGATAAGAAATCTTGGTGGAAGAAGGGATATGAAAAAGCTAAAGAAACATTTTATACAGAGGAACAAATGAAATTAGCATTTGCTTATGGGAAGTCATTAGAGCCATTTGATAGTTTTGAAGATTTTATTAAATCACTTAAAGAAACAAAATGAAAGAATTAAAAAAATGGGCAAATGAAATTATAAGAGATTGTCCAGAACACAAAGAAGAAATACTTTATTTTGTAACTTTGTGTGAAGAAGCAATAGAAGAAGGTGGCTCTATAGAAAATGAAATACATTTGTGTAAACAATCTATATTAGATTTAATAATAGACTAATGAATACAATATACGTAGCACATGACAGAGAAAATGGTCATCCTGTATTAGCTGTAGCAGATTTTAAAGACATGCAAAAAGCATTAGATGAATACTGCGGTGCTGATAGAGAAATTCCACAAGCAAAACTCATCAGATTTCATCCATATGTTTCTAAATATGGATCTGATTATGAAGGACATTTTGAATATCTTTGTCGCAATGGGGACAATTGGAATGAAAATATTTACACTCAAATGTTTCATATACATTGTGTTGACTTTTACACAAAATCAGTAAAATAATACCTTTTTGGGCGTAATGTGTCATAAATGATACGAAATATATGTATTTTGAGTATTATATTACCGTTTATAAAAACAAAAACAAAAACAAAAACAAAACAACATGAAGGCAATTTTAGAATTTAATTTAGATGAAATGGAAGACCAAATGTCCCATTTAAGAGCAACTAAGTCTACAGATCTTGCACTAGCATTGTGGGAAATTAAACACAACATGAAGCATTTAATAGAGAATTCTCTTGATGATGACAGTAGTTCTATAGATAAACAGTATGAACTTTTAGACAAAGTGCGGGAGTTTATTAATATTACGTTAGAAGAACATGGTATTTTTATAGATGATTTAATTAACTAATCATGAAGATATTGGTGTATGACATAGAAACTCTCAAGGAGATGTTTCTCATAGGAATTTACGAACCCTCTACAGACATGTATTTCGAGTTTGAAATTAGTGCTGAGAGAGATGAGTTACATTCGTTTATTTCATTTACAGAAACTCATTCAGACTGTTTTTGGGTGGGATATAACAATCTACGATTTGACAGCCAGGTGATAGAATGGATTCTTCGTAACGCTGAAGAATGGTATTCTTATGGTTCTTTAGAACTAGCAGCGATGATTGCTCAGAAAGCAGCAGATGTTATTCATGATGCAAATTATGAGGTGTTACCTGAATACAGTGAACACAATTTAACATTGAAACAAATCGACTTGTTCAAAATACATCACTACGACAATAAAAATCGTAGAGTGTCATTGAAGAGGCTTGAGTTTGAAATGGATCTTGAGAACATAGAAGAAATGCCTGTTCATCATCTCAAAGAGAACATGACTTTTGAAGAGAGACAACTAACCAGAGATTATTGTAAGAATGATATTATGGCAACATATGAATTCTACAAGATAACCATTGGTGACACCACTCATCCGCTCTATAGAGGAATTAATCAAATAGAACTAAGAATGGATATACAAGAAGAGTTTGGTATTCCTTGTTTAAACTATTCTAATTCTAAAATTGGTGATGAGATTATTAAGAAATATTATTGTGAAACTAAGAAGATTGAATACAAAGATCTTCCTAAAAAAGGCACATTTAGAAAATCAATAGCCCTAAAAAATTGTATCCCTAAATATGTTAAATTTAAAACCAAACAGTTACAGAACTTCTTAACAAGAATAAAAACCATCACTCTTTCTCAAACAGAAGATTTTATTGAAAGTATTGATTTCTATAATCAAACTTACACATTTGCTAAAGGAGGATTACATAATGTAATTAATGGTAAAATTTATCAATCTGATGAAGACAATGATTTAGTAGATGTAGATGTTAGTGGATATTATCCAGCAAGTATTATTAATAATTCGTATTATCCAGCTCATTTAGGAAAAGAATTTCTTGTAGGATATAGTAAAGTGTATTTCAAAAGACTTGAACTAAAACCTTTAGCTAAGAAAGATAAGAAACTTAAAGGAATTGTTGCAGGACTAAAAGAAGCAGGAAATTGTCCGTATGGTAAAAGTTCAGAAATGACAAGTTGGTTGTATGACAAACAAATGACATTAGCCACTTGTCTTACAGGAGAATTGTCTATATTGATGCTTATAGAAGAATGTGAATTGAATCAAATAAAATGCATCATGGCAAACACTGATGGTGCTACATTTATTGTTCCTAAAACAAAAAGACAACTTTTTAATAAGATTAAAGAAGATTGGAGAGTTTCCACTTCAATGAAATTAACTTATGAATTAGAAGAAATGGAGTTTAAGAAAATGATATTTTCTACAGTGAATGATTATATTGCAATAAAAACAGATGGCGAAGTTAAACTTAAAGGTGAAAAAAATTGCCTCTTTCTATAGTAATATAGATTGAAAATTGGGCAAAAACGGTGAATAGTTTTTATAACAAATCCCTATTTTTCTTGGAATTGTCAAATTTTACAATTATCTTTGCAAAAATAAATAAAATGGCAACAGGTAAATTGGTGAATTTTGATTATTTTGAGAAAATAGACAATGGTAAAAAAGCATATTTATTAGGTTTTTTAATTGCAGACGGTTCAATAATAAGTCAAAAAGTGAATAAGCAATTAAATCACATAGTAATTTCTTTAAAAGATAGCGATATAGAAATTCTTGAGTTTTTTAAAAACGAAGTGTGTCCAGAAGCTAATATTCAAATTATTACAAATGCTGACGGATATAAAACTTGTAAAATACAATGGACATCTGAAAAAATGGTTAAAGATTTAGAAAAATATATGTCAAGTTTACATAGAAAAAGTTTTGATATTAATTTTTTAGTAAATTTAGACAATATACCAAATGAATATTTTAGAGACTTTTTCAGAGGATTTATGGATGGTGATGGTTGTATTAAAAATAAGTTTCCTAAAATAGAACTACTTTTTAATAATAATCTTTTTGCAGAATTATTCAAAAACAAGTTAAATGAACTTGTTTCTGGAATAAATTGTTACATAAAAGAAGATTTACAATACTCTCCTTCTCAATTGAGAAAAATATCATTGTTTAGATTACACATTAATTCTCAAGAAAAAAAGAAAGGTGTTACTTTCATAGAACGTGACAAAAACATCTATAATTATGTCACTAATTTTTATGATTTTCTTTATAAAGATGCAGATTTTTACATGTCTAGAAAAAAAGAAAGATTTACTAAATACCGTGCTAACTTTTTGAATAGCGAAAGGTCAAAAAGCAGTGTAGAGCATAGCAAGTGAATAAATATAATCTTGCCACGAGTGTCCAGATCCTATATTGAAATAGGATTAAAATATATGCCAAACTTATGGGAGAATAAAAGTACCATAAGAAATAAAAGATAAAAAGCTTTTATGATAATAACTTGGATTTTCTTACAGATTTTGAATTACACAAGAACAAAAGTGCTAGGATTGTTCCTATTGCTCTTAAGCGTTATTATGTGGATGGCATCCCTATTGCTGACACCATTCATTCTCATGATAATATTTTTGATTTTTGTATTAGACAGAAAGCTTCAAAAGATTTCCATTACGAAGGAGTGAATAAAAAATCTGGAGAAAAGACTGTATACAATAAATTGATTAGGTATTATGTATCAAAAAAAGGAGAAAAGCTTCTTAAAGTGAAAAATCCTGAATGCACAACTAATGCTGCAGAACTCTCACAAGTGGAAGCAGGTGAATGGGTGATGCACGTATGTAATCATCTAACTAAAGACCATTCTCTAGACAACATTGATTATCAGTATTACATAGAAAAAGCAAATAGAATTGTACATAAGATACAAACAGAAGGAAAGAAAAGAAGAGCAGAAATAAACCCTCAACAATTAAATTTATTCTAATGAAAGTTTATCAATTAAAACATCTCGATCCTAAACATGAAGGAAGAAAATACGTAAGTGTCATCACTGTTTATGCAAAGCCTTTGCTTCTCGAATTACAAAACAAAACACATGCTATTGCATATTCTGAAGGAGACGTAGAAATTGCACAATTGTATTGTCAAAAAATAGGAATTCCTGTTACTAAAATAGAAGTGAAAAATAAAAGAGAATTAAAATGCAAGATTTCAAGAGAGAAGATTACGAAAGAGTCCACCTCCAAGAAATGATTTTTCTTGGGGAAGAAGCTCTAAGAATAGAACAAGAGTTTTACGAAGAATTAAGAAGAAGTCCTGCAAAAATTATTGTTAACATAAACCAAGAAGAACATGAATCTAACAAAATTCAAGAACATTATTGAGAAAGGATATTCATTAGATGTGATATTTCTTTTGGAGATGTGTGAAAAGGAAATGGATTTAAAGAAGTTTTGTGACACACCAAAACTTAAAGCTCTTCGTCAATTGATTATAAGAAAACAACTAATTAGTGAGAAGGAAATGTTAATGCTAGAAGGACAAAACCTTCTAGCTTTCTATAGAGAGGATGACAATGATGGTGTTGTTTATGAGAGGAGAAAAACTAGCGAAGATGCTTTTGACAGATGGTGGAAAGCCTATCCAGGTACAGACACATTCACACACAAGAACAAATCTTTCTCAGGAGGAAGAAGTCTTAGAACTAAGAAAGATGAATGTAAAGAAAAGCTTGAAAAGATTCTATCTGAAGGAGAATATACAATTAGTGAATTGATTGAAGCATTAGAATTTGAAGTGTTACAGAAGAAAGAAAAATCTGTATTGACAAAATCAAATGCTCTTACGTTTATGCAAAATTCATTAACATATTTGAATCAAAAAACTTACGAATCTTTTGTAGAGCTTATTAGAGAAGGAAACAAAATTACAATAACAGATGAAATAGAAGGGAGTACAGACATATGAGCTTTGAATTGTTAAGAAACGAGGTGGAGAAAGGTATGCTTGGTAAGAATAAAGGGATTCCTATGGGTTTTCCTCGTCTTAACAATTATATAGGAATCAGAAAACGTATTTACACTCTTGTTGGTGGGAATACAGGTTCAGGCAAGACATCGTTTATTGATGATGCATATGTTCTAAATCCTGTAGATTGGTATATTTCTAAGAACAAGTCTGATATAAAACTGAAAATCATCTATCGTTCTATGGAGAGAAGTAAAACATACAAACTCTCTAAATGGGTGAGTAGAAAGATATTTCTAGACCATGGTGTTATTATTCCCATTTCTAAAATCTTAGGATGGACAGAACTGATGACTAAGGACGAGCACGATCTTGTTATGATGTATGAAGACTACATTAATCAATTGATGGACATTGTCACCATTATAGATGGTCCAGAAAACCCTATAGGAATATCAAAGCAATTACGAGCTCATGCTATGAAAAATGGTGTAGTGGAAGAAGTGGATGAATACAACAAGATTTATATTCCTAACAATGAGAATGAAGTGACACTTGTCATCATAGACCACGTAGGGCTCTTAAAGACAACAAAAGATCATCCTACAAAGAAAGATGCTATTGATAAGATGAGTGATGAGCTTCGTTTTGTAAGGGACTTTTATGGCTATTCTCCAGTGGTTGTGAGTCAGTTTAACAGAAGTATCTCTAATGTCACAAGACTTAAAAATGGTGACGTAGAGCCTCAGCTCGAAGACTTTGCAGAGAGTTCCTCTACACAAAATGACGCAGATGTTGTATTGGCACTATTTGATCCTATGAGATATAAAGTGGCAGATCCTTCTGGATATGAACTCTCAAAACTCAAAGATCAATTTGGTGCTAAATATTTCAGGAGCCTCAGACTTATTAAGAACAGTTATGGTGAGGATGACTTACGTGTAGGACTTGGTTTCTTGGGAAATGTAGGAATGTTCAAGGAGCTTCCTAAGAAGAAAGACATCACTGATGCAGACTATGAGAGTATTATTAATAAGACATACTTTTTAAACAATGACTAAACAAGAATACATAGACATTATGATGTCTAACAATCCACAAGATGTATTGTATGTATATTATCAAGAGCATAGAGATAAAAAATACGAACTTCCAAAAGATCAATTCTTTATGTTTATGACAATGATGATGGGAAACTTGCAATATGTATTTGAAACATTGACATCACGATTGGAACAAGAACTAAACGTTATTCGAATAACAGATGATAACGGAACAATTATAAAAATGTATTAATGACAAAACAAGACGAAATACAAGAAAGATTTATTAACAACACATTAGAATTCTTTAAAGACAATTCTGTAGGATATTTGGAATTGGCTATGAGAATAGGTAAATGCAGAATCTCTATAGAAGTGTTGAAGAGACTTCCTGTCAGTCCTATTAATGTATTAGTTGCCTATCCAGACAACAAACTTAGAGACGTATGGATTTCTGAGTTTGAGAAATGGGAATATTCCAACCCCAACATTAGATATGTTAACTTCAGCTCTCTGAAGAAACACACTATGGATAGAACAGATTTCTTTATTATTGATGAATTCCACGCTGCCAGCAGCACAGAGCGTTCGTATTGTGAAGAAATAATGAGCAGAAGCAACAATACACTTGCTCTATCAGGAACAGTGAGTGTTGAAACAGATGAGGAGTGGTGTTTAGATAGGATAGGTGTCTATAGTACAATTGATGGTATAGAAGACGGAATTCTTGCAGACTATCAAATCTCTGTTCACATTGTTAACCTAGACGATGTTGTCAAGATGGAAGACAAGAATGGCAAGAAGAAAACTGAGAAAGAGAAATACAGAGCCTACACATGGGTGATTGAGACATTGAAGAGGAAACAAGAAAACTTCATGCATTTAGCATTAGCAAGAAACAGGCTCTCTATGTCTTCTATAGGAAAGATGAATCACTTAAGAATGCTTTTAGATAGTCTTTCTGATAAAAGAGTGTTAGTGTTTACAGGACTTGCTAAAGTGGCTGATGAGATTGGTATTCCTTCCTATCATTCTAAATCAAAGAATGATGATAATTACAAGGAGTTTCAGAAAAGAACATTTAATCATTTAGCATTAGCTGCTATGGGCAAGATGGGAGTGACATACAGTGATTTAGATTCTGTTATTCTGTTAAACTTCACATACAATGCTGAAGAAACATCGCAGATTCTTAATAGAGCCATCAAGCTTGACTACAGAGGAAAGAAAGCTGATTTACACATTTTATGTTTAAATGAGGCTCCAGAATTAAAGAAAATTAAACAAAGCTTAGAATTATTAGACGCATCAAAAATCAAATATTATGAAAATTGAAATCATCAGAGAAGAGAAAATTGGACAAAACAGTTGGTATGAAATACACATTGATGGAAAGTATATTACAGGAAGTTATAATTTAGATAAGATTAATGACATGAAAGAATCAATAAAAAATAATCCTTCTTGTATATACAAAAAAAGTATTTTAACTTCTGAGATTATTGACGTATCTTTATAATCAAATCAATTAAAAATCAAATAAACATGGCAAGTAAATTAATTGGTATTGTTGGAGAAACAGGGACAGGGAAGTCTACATCCATCAAATACTTAAATCCAGAAGAAACGTACATCATTAATGTAGCTAAGAAAGAGCTGCCCTTTAAAGGAAGTGAAAAACTTTACAACAAAGAGAACAAGAATTACAAGGAAGTGGACGATGCTAATGAAATCTCTAGATTGTTACGCACTATTTCAGACAAAGCTCCTCACATTAAAAACATCATCATTGAAGACTCTAATTACATTATGGGATTTAATATGGTGGCTAAAGCAACAGAGAAGGGCTATGAGAAATTTAGTTTAATGGCTAAAGATATGGTGGAGCTCTTTAGAGAAGCAAGAACACTTAGAGAAGACATTATTGTATTTTATTTCACACATCCAGAAACCATTGAAGATGGTGGAGATATTGTAGGATGGAAGATAAAGACAGCAGGTAAGCTTATTGACAATCAAATTCTTTTAGAAGGACTTCTTACAGTGTGTTTATACACTTGTGTAGAAGAAACTAAAGAAGGAAAGATGACTTACAGCTTGTTAACAAATCGTCATAAGAAGTTTCCTGCTAAGTCTCCTGATGGAATGTTTGCAGAAGTGAAGATTCCTAATAATTTACAAATGGTGGTGGATAGTATTAACAATTATTATAATTAAAAATCAAGAAAGATGAGTATCAGCGGATCAAAAAAACAGCAAACAGAAAACTATGAGAAGAAAGTGGGACTATTTTTAGCAAACGTAATTGCTATCAATCCTACAATTGAAGAGTACAAAGATGTATTGGGCATTGAACTCAAAGAAGATTCTAAGATGACAGAATATCTTGGAACTTCTAAAGATGGTTATGACACAGTGAGAGTGGACTTTTGGATTGAAGAAGTGAAAACAAAGATGAAGTTCAAAGTGGGATTTTATTTAGAAGATAGAAAGAAAGAGAACAGAGATTGTACAAAGACACAATTCATCAACACTGTAGGAACAACATCTTGGGGAGTGGATAAAGATTCTCTTCCTTCTTGGTTTCTTGAGAGAGAATGTCGTACAGCAAAGGTGGGAGAAGAAGACTTTTACAACTTTGTAAGAAATTGGTTAGGTGGTCTTGATTACAGAGACAAAGACACCACATTACAGATTGAATGGAAGAAATTGATTAGAGGTAATGTTAAAGATTTGAAAGAGCAAATTGGTGGAGAGTTTTGTACACCATTTGTTGCTCTTGCGATAGTTAAATCTGTAGAGAAAGATGGAGAGGTGAAAACCTATCAGGGTGTTTACAACAAAGCATTTCTTCCTGAATATGCTATGAAACAAATCAGACTAATTAAATGGGACGATCAAACCATTAAAAGACTTGCTCTGAAGAAATCTAAAGACTTGAAGCCTTATGAGAGATTTGTAATAGACATCAAAGGTGAATATGGTTGTAAAGACTATTATACACTAGATGATATGAGAGACTACAATCCTGATGATAATCTTGTAGAAAGTAACAAGGTGATTCTAGAGGATGACGGAGATTATTAATAATCCTTTCTTTTCTTTAATAATAAGCCTCACAGAAATGTGGGGCTTTTTATTTAAATTTGTTTTATGATAAAAGGTGTGAAAAAAGAACAGCTGTCTGCTAAGACAATTCTTTCTAAGATTAGTGATTATGACATATTTATGTATTACATGCCAAATAAGAATTGGAAAATTAATCAAGTGACATACTCGCCCTTTAGAAATGAAAACAATCCATCATTTCTTATAAATAACAAACACAATGATTTATTATTTGCTGATTTTTCAGATGGCAGCAAGAGAGGAAACTGTTTTGATTTTGTAAGAATGTTGTATAATATTTCTTATGACAATGCTTTGAAATTGATTGATAAAGATTTTGGACTGGGAATATTAAGTGGTGAGAAGAATTTAAATGTTCACATAATTAAAGAAAACAAACGTCCTGAAGAGCCAAAGGTGTATACGCTCATTCAAGCTGTAACAAGAAGATTTACACAAGAAGAACTTGATTATTGGAATTCCTATCATCAAAGTGAGCAAGATTTGAAAGCTAATAACATTTATTCGCTTCAAAAAGTGTATTTGAATAGACAATTATTCTCATTAAAAGACACTGACTTAAGGTTTGGATATTTGTATGGGAACAGTTGGAAAATCTACAGACCTTTTGTTGATAAAAAATACAAATGGGTTCCCAACAATGTGCCTATTACAACAATGGATGGAAAGAAAGATGTAGAGAATTGTAGAATTGCTTTTATTAACAAGAGCAAGAAAGACTACATGGTGATGAAGAAAATATATCCATATTGTTGTGCTGTACAGAATGAAGGGATTGGATGCTTTTCTCCAGAGAATGTGAAGTATTTAAAAGACAACTCAGATGTACAAGTGTTATCGTTTGATAATGATGAAGCAGGAGTGAAGAATAGTCAATCAATAACAAAACAATTTGATTTTGAATATTTGAATGTTCCTAAGAGATTTTTATCAGAAGGAATTACAGATTGGGCAGATTGGGCTAAGAAGTATGGCATGGATGCTATAGAAGAATATTTAAAAGAAAAACAATTATTATGAACTTAAACAAACATATTTGGGAAGGATGGACAGCTCAAGATTTTATAGACGAACTTGAGCCATCATTTACATCAATTATGTCAGGACAAAGCTGGCAAAAGCCCTTTAAAACATCAGATGAATTAAAACAATGGTGTAAAGACAATCAGCCTTATTACAAAAAACACATTCCAGAAGTGTATAACTATTTTAAACAATTAATATGAAATCAGAATTAAAAAAGCTAATTACAGAAATTCAAGAAAACATTGAATATTTAGAAACATCAGAGGGAGAAGAAATAGAATGTATTTCTATAGAAAACTTAGAAGGTATATTAACAAGATGGTTTGGTGAATTAATCAAATTATCAGAAAATCAATAAAAATAAACAACATGAGCAATTATTCAGCAACACAGAATTTTTTAAGAAACGTTTCTCTTCCTGTAGAGAGCAACACGTACAAACCAGTGAGTCATTCAGAACTAATCGATTTAACATTAAATGGAATTAGTAAAGCAGGGTTTGCAATTGATGAAGAAAGTTATAGTTCAATAGAAAGTGGACTTATAGCAAATGCTAAATACACTATTAAGAATGTTGCAGACAGTGAAATGCAATTACAAATAGGATGGCAGAATAGCTATGACAAGAGTCTTTCTTTGAAATTTGCAATTGGAACACAAATATTTATTTGTAAAAATGGAGCTGTAGCAGGAGATTTTGGAGCATTCAAGAGAAAGCATACAGGAGATATTCAAACCATTGCTCCTTCCACTATTTCTGACTATATTCTACAGGCAGGAGATGCATTTAGAAACTTACAACAACAGAGAGATGGGTTTAAACAGATAGAAGTGACAAAGAGAACTTCTGCTGAATTGATTGGTAGATTGTTTTTGGAAGAGTGTTTTATTACGTCTACACAATTGAACATCATCTCTAGAGAAATGGAGCGTCCTACGTTTGATTATAATGCATCAGGAAGTCTTTGGGAATTGTACAATCACGTAACATTTGCTCTAAAGAACTCACATCCTGCAAATTGGATGAGTGCTCACATTAACACACATAAGTTTTTTGTAGACAATAGCGGAACAGTGGTTTCTCCAAAAAGACCTATGACTATTGATACATCAGCATTTACACAATTAGAAATATTTTAATAATGGATTGGGAAAAGTTTAAAGAATACTTTCACGAGAGTTGGTGGGTGAAGATGAAGCCCTTTATTGAGAGTGAGGAATGTGAAGCTATTTATAAACATTTGAAATTCGAATCAAAGAGGGGCAAGACAATTGCTCCTCTTTCTTCTAATGTATTCAGATGTTTTAAAGAAACTCCTCTTGATAATTTGAACGTAGTGTTATTGGGGATGTGCCCCTACCACACTGTAAGAAGTGGAGAGCCTGTAGCAGATGGACTGCTATTTGGATGTTCTGTAACAGGAAACATACAGCCTTCTCTAGAACAATTCTATAGTGGTGTAGAGAGAGAACTATACGATGGGTTGTGTTTAAATGCTGTAAAAGGACCAGATGTTTCTTATTTGTGCAAACAAGGTGTGTTGATGCTAAATGCAGCTCTCACTGTAGAAGCAAATAAAGCAGGTAGTCATAATGATTTATGGCAACCATTTATCAAATATCTAATGGAAGAAGTGTTTGCTTATACAGGAGCACCCATTGTATTTATTGGTAAGGATGCTGAGAAGTATAAAAAATACACTTCTCCTTTGAGTTGGAACTTTTGTGTTTCCCATCCAGCATCTGCTTCTTATAAAAACATAGATTGGGACACAGAAGGTGTGTTTGGTAAAGTGAACAAAATCCTTATGGATAATAATGGAATAAAAATTGAATGGCTTGAATTATTACCTTTTTAAAAAATAAACAATGAAAGTAGTAAAAGTGGAAGACTTAAATGTAGGAGACAATATAATTGTCAGCAGTAATACAAAGCTGAAATTTATGACAGTGTTGAAAAAACCAGTAATAGGAAAACCAAGAAGATGGATACCTAATGATGTTAATTGGAAGAGTGTAAAATGCTCAATAAAGGTGAAAACAACAGTGTTGACATATGGTAGTGGTACATATACAGCAACAAGAAACTTAAAGGAATATGTTCCTACATTTGAAGATCATGATGTTAACATTTATGTAAATTTAAATTATAGAAACATATTATTAATTGAAAAAGATGACAACTATGCGTATAATAAAAATTGATGAATTACAACAAGGAGATGAAATCCTTTTAGGAAGCAATAGTTATTTAAGAAGAGTGATAGTGAAAGGAATTCCTAAAGAAACAACAAAGAGAGCTTGGGGATCTTATAGTTCTGTTAAATGTGACATTTTAACAAACGATTTAGATGACTATACAATTGTTAAAAAAGACATGTATCTAGATCTTAATCACAGAGATATACTAATTATAAAATCAAATAAATAAAAAACAAGAAAATGATAAACGAAAAACAATCAGACGTAGAAATCCTATCAACAGGAAACAGTGAAGAAAGTATTGGAATGTCACTAGACTTAGATTCTGCTCAAATGTTGATGCAGATGTTAAGTAAAAATCTGTATTCAGATGGTATAGGCTCCACTATCAGAGAGTGTGCTAGTAATGCTCTAGATAGTCATAGAAGAGCTGGTGTGAAAGATCCAATCATTGTTAGTTTTAAAATTAATGATAGTAGTAATTATGAGTTTTCTGTAGAAGACTTTGGTGTTGGTTTAGATGATGATGATGTTGCAAACATTATTAGTAAGTATGGTAAGAGCACCAAGAGAAACAGTAATACAGAGCTTGGTATGTTTGGTTTGGGATTCAAGAGCCCTCTTGCATATTGTAGTAGTTTTTATTTCATCTGTAGAAAGAATGGTGTAGAGAGGAAATACATGATGTATGAAGGAGAAGATCTCAACACCATCGATTTGTTGTACAAGAAAAACACAACAGAACCAAATGGTGTAAAAGTGATTATTCCTGTTAAATGGTCTGATAGATATACATTTGAGAGTAAGATTAAAGAGCAACTTGCATACTTTGAGAATGTTTATTTCAATTGTGATGGTGTAGATAATAAGTTCACCATCACCAGAAGTGAACACTTTCAGATTTCTGAACTATCTACAGATAGAAATTTGCACATGTGCTTAGACAATGTTTATTATTCTATAGATTTTCAAAAGCTTGGAATAGAAACAATAGAGTTTCCTGTAGCATTGAGATTTAGTTTGACAGATGGCATCTATCCTACACCAAACAGAGAAGCTATTCGTATTACAAAAGAAACTAAAGAGAAAATACTTAAGAAAATACAGTTTGTTGCAGATTATTATATTAATAAATTCAATGAAGCATCTAGAGAAATCACTATGTATAGAGAATTGATTAATTCTTTCTCTGACAGAAAAATAGTAACAGAAGGAAAGGTGGTTCTTAATGTTAATTCTATTGCTAAATATTCTACAATGAGTTTTATTTCTCCTAAAGTGAAGGGGATTGAATTGTTGGATGTTTCTTATTTATACAAGAATAAAAGAAACGATTTTGATCATCCTTATACAAAGAAATATGAATTGTGTAGAGGTAAGTTTAGAGAATCAAATTATTACAAAAATTTTGCTGACGATGATAGATGTTATGTTTTCACCACCACTCTCACAAATCAAAAGAAGGATTATTTGAGAAGCACTCTTCCTACAGGATGGAATGAAACCTCTCACTTCTTCAAGAAAACAAAATCTTTCACCTTGTTTGGTAGAGAAGGAGAATGTTACAATAGTGTGTTATCTTTGCATAGACATCCAAAAAGTGAATGGAGACAGAGAATTAAAGAGTTTCAAATCATTGAGAAAATGTATCATGAACTTCTTATAGATGCTGATAAAATTGAAATTCCTCAAACATGGATTGATAATCAAAAGAAGAAGAGAAATGGTGGTATAGCTCCAGTGAGAAGAGAAAGAATCAAAGGAAACATAATTGGTAAGGTGGGTGTTGCTCTTGAAAGAGATGTTGCTGGTCAGTATTGTAAGTTTGTTAGTGACTCTTTTGATTTGTCTAAAGAATATGACACACTGATGATTTATTCTACAGAGGATAACAAAGGGTATTTAGATGCAATATACAGTTTGTCTAAAGAAGTGAAGGTGGTTATATTTGCTCCTACACAAGAAGCTAAAATGAGGGAACATAATTTAAAGAACTGGATAACATATGATGAATTTATGGAAGGAAATACAATAGAGTTTAAGAGAGTTGTCACTGCTCATATAATTAATGAGTTATATCGAAAATACAAATCAGTGTTTATAAAGAACGAATATTTAAAACTTGTTAGTGAGGATTTAAGGGATAAGGTGTGTGAATTAGAAACTTATAGAAACAAACATTACATCACTTATGCTAATGACTCTTTTAAACAATCTATGAAAACTATAGCAGACACTCATGGATTGTATGATGATGAAATACATCCTCTATTTCTTCAAATAGAAGCATTATTTAAAACCCTTCATTTCATTAATCCTTTGTTTGATTCAATAAGCAACTCATATAACATCAAATATTATAGTATATTAGTTACAGACTTATTTAGTTATTATTCTCAATCTGTAAATTTTGAGGATTTTGGAATTAAAATGAATAAACCAATTACAGAAACATTAAACGAAATAGTATGAGAGAAGAAATGAAAGACACGGTAGATGTATTATTGAAATTAGACATTGACGCAGATGATTTTTATTGCATAACCATTTATAAAAATGAAATATGGCTTCAAGGATATCAATCAGAAAAAACTCTAGAGAGATATCCAGACGCAATTGTTAATGCAAATCGTGTTGAAAGATGTTTGTATAAAGAATGGGAAATTGGAAACATTAGGATTCAAGTGGTATTAACTCCATCAATAAATTAAATTAAATAGGGGTGCAGCATCCTTACCACTGCATTTTTTAAAAATCAAGAAAAAACAACAATTATGGGTATTAGTTTGAAATGGTTCAAGGAAGCAATTAAGAGTTCTGTAGACAGAATTGTAGAAATTAGGGTAAATCAGGCAGTGAAAGAGTTGGAACAAGAAAGAAGTGGAGAAGTTCCTTATTTGAATGTTAAATTGATTAATGATGTTCTCACTGTTGTTCTAAACAATGGTGATGTGATTTCTAAAATCAACGCTACATCTGAGGATTATTACAATGTAAAGAATGCTTCTTCTATAGAAGAGATTCGTCAAGTGTTCACTGATGATAATGTTTATGCAGAGCAAATGCAAAGACAAATGGAAGCAGAGAGAATAAGTTCTTTCCATGATAGTTTTTCTATTCTAGTGAATACAGGAGAATTTGAATTAAAAGATGGCAGTGTCTATCTCAAAGGAATTAACAGAAGTCTTCCTCAATTACTTGTTGAAAGGTTTGTTGATGTTATAAACATTGCAAAGTATTGTGCAGGTTTTGGTGAACTTCGTCTTGATGAGAATGATGAATATCAAGGCTTGAAGAGATTTTTTATGTGGTGTTGCCTCAATCCAAGAGCAGAAGTGGCAGACAAGCTTTATGACTTCTTGAACAAGAATGGTATGAAAATTACCAAACAAGGACTTTTTGTAGCTCTTAGGAATGTTGTAAATGTTCATGGGGGTAATGAGTTTGTAGATTTTATTACAAACGCATACAACAAAGTGAAGGCTGTATGGAAGAAGAGTCCTAACGATTATGTAATTTTCTATCAAAATGGAGAATACAAAATTGTCCACAAGGATAGTCTTTATGCAAATGAAATAATGTATTCTACAGAATGTAGAGAATGTGATGGTACAGGACTTGGTAGCGATTGGGATGTAGAATGTGAAGGATGTGATGGAGATGGACAAGTGGAAGAATACACTTACAACACTCAAATACCTATTCATCAAGGCGAAGAAATAGGAATTCTTACAGACCTCTATCTTGATCTTCCCAATAGACACGAGAATAGATATACAGACAATTGGAGTAGAACATTTGACATTCGTATTGGTCAAGCAGTGAGTATGCCTAAAGAAGATTGTAATTGGAGTACACAAGATTGTGCTACAGCAGGATTACACTTTGCTGGTTATACAGCTCCTTATGTTCTTTGTGGTGACACCACTGTATTCACTCTCATCAATCCTATGAAGGTGGTGGGTATTGGAACAGAGAAGGGTAGATGTTACGAATATCTTCCATTTATGACCACCACTGTTGAAGAAGCAGATGAGATTATGAATGATGGAGATTTTGACTTCTTACAATTAGATGAGCAATATGCTGTTGATGAGCTTTCCAATCTTATGAATAAAGTGAATGAAGGATTTGCTGTAGAAATGAAGAAGTATGAATACAATCTTCCAAGCATTAACATTGTTGAACTAAACAATATTGTAAAATCTCTAGAAGAAATGAAAGACACCATTTCTAATAGAGTGAATAATATTTAATTATTTATTCTCTCCCATTTATTTTTATATTTGGGAGAGAATTTTTAAATTTATACAATGGCAAAAGCAAAAAGAGAGAAGAAAGAAAGAAAAGTGGTGGACAAGCCATATAATTCAGGAACAATGACTGCATCAGCTTTCTGGAGTTTTATTAGAAGCACGTTAAGAAGAAAAACAATGTATTGGAAACCCATTACAGAATGTAAATTAAATGCTAGACGTGCCTATACAGGTCTTAATAAACGACAGAAATATGAATATCAATGTAATGAATGTAAGAATTGGTTTAAAGGAGATGAAGTTGCTGTAGATCATATTTGCCCAGCAGGAAGTCTTAATTCTGCACAAGACCTGCCAGGATTTGTAGAAAGACTGTTTGTAGAAGTTGAAAAGCTACAATGTTTGTGTTCAAAATGTCATAACACAAAAACTCAAAAAGAAAAAAAATGAAAATTAAACTAACAAAACTGTACAAAGGGAACATTGCTGACTTGAAAGATTTTCAAGTGGAAGAAGCAATCAAAAAGAACGAGAATTATTTAGTGGAATATGCAGGAGAAACAATGACTCTTTCTCCAGAAGATCTGAAGAAGAAAGTGATTGCTACATCAGGATTGATGCAGAACAAATATGTAGGAGGGAAAGATTATAAGCTATTAAGCTACAAATGGAATCCTGATGGATAATAGAGAAGTGAGAATGGAAATTAGTAAAAATGCTTCATTCATAGAATTTTGGTATGAAGGAAGTGTAGAGTGGGAAGGAAAAGAACATAAGTTTTGGTTAATTGATCCACAAGGAGAACCTCCACACGACTTTGATTTAGAAGTGAGATGGTTTTATAAGAGTGTACCTAAAGAAGTGAGGGCTCTCTATCCAGTTATTATTAAAGCATTTAAACACATGGAAAATGAAAATTAGTATTTATTTAGCATTCATTCTATTGAATGGAATTTTAGCGTTAATTGACAGTGAAAAGATTAAGAAAGGTGAACACATCTACCACGGAATAAATGGTCTTGTGTATGGCACTATTGTTGCTGTTGTTTATGTAATTAGTAGAGATATTTTGATGTGTATGGGACTCTTGTTAATAAGAATTCCTGTATTTAACACATCGCTGAATTATTTCAGAGGAATTTCTCTTACATATATTAGTGAGACAACAACATCAATTATTGATAGGTTGACAAACATTATTCCTAAGACAATAGGATATTGGGCGTACACATCTATTTTAATCATCATCTCTACAATTCTTATATTTTGGCAATAATACATGAACTTAGAAATCCTATAGACATAGAAACTCCTCTAGGTTATGGGAAATGTATAGCTTGGATAGACTATGGACCAGATGTAAACACTGTCTGGAAGGTAATACTGTACGAAGATGGAAGAGTGCGTAATTTTTATGACGATGATGTATACGTCTATCCAAATAAAATGGACGGAGGAGAAATTAAACCAAACTTTAAAAACTACACACCATGAGTATAAAAGGAAAGAAAAGAACAGAGAAAGAGTATAGAGCTGTCAAGTTGGATAGCTCTTCTAGTTTGAAAGAGTTCTCCATGGACAGAAAGAAGTATTATAAGAGATATGTTCTTGGAGAGAAAACAGAAGAATCAGAAAATCAGGCTTCTCTTATGGGTAGACTTGTAGAAACTATTCTATTAGAACCATTGGAAGTGGAGAATAGATTTCACCTATCAGCATGTTTGAGTGCTCCTACAGGACTTATGTTAGCTTTTGTAGAAGCTTTGTACAAACACACTATAGAGAACAAAGAATTAGACTTTGAAGAAATAGCAAGAATGGCTTATACAGACAGTGGATTCAAAATTAAATTTGATGCTGTCATCACCAAGTTTGCAAAGAGTGATGCTGAGTTGTATTACAAAGAAATAATAATGGTGAGAACAAAAGGACTTTCTGTTATTACGCTTAATGACTTAGAGAATGCTGAGAAGATTGTCAATGAGTTGAAAACCAATTTTGCAACACAACACATTGTCAATCTAGAGAATGATAAAAGATATAGTGTTTACAATCAATTTGCTGTAGAAGGGTATAGAGTGGAAGGACATTCATTTAAGAGTCTTTTTGATAAATTGGTAATAGACCATAAAGAAGAAACTATACAGGTGTATGACTTGAAATGTGTATGGAGCGTTGAAGGATTTTATGAAGACTACTATCTCTATAGAAGAGCTTATATTCAAGCCTATCTCTACCATAAAGCAGCACAACATGTTGTTGAGATGAATGAAGATTTAAAAAACTATAGTGTGCTCTATCCAAAGTTTATTGTTTGTGATAGCATAAACTATATGAATCCTCTTGTCTATACACTAGACAGCTCTGATTATCTGAAAGCTCTTGAAGGATTTGAACACAAAGGGAAATATTATCCAGGAGTGAGAGAAATTATCAAGGATTTGGATTGGGCTATTGTAAATGATATGTGGAATATTAGTAGAAAAAACTTTATTGCTGGAGGTAAAATAAATATTAGAGGATAATGGAGAAAATGACAAAGACAAATACAACAATATTTTTTGTTCCTACATTGAAAATAGGAAGAGAGAAGTTGCAAGACAATAATTTTTTGAATGCTTATTTGAAAGATGAACTCAGAGAATTGGAATATGAGGACAGTGTGTGTTTATTGTTTAAGCCAAAAAACTTAGACAAGTTTAACAAGTTTATAGAATCTGAGTATGATAGAAAAGGCACAAATCTTATTGATGATTATGATTATGAGGATGGATATGTTGTATCTGTTTATAAGTTGAATGATCAATTTAAAAAAGATTTTATTATGGTGAAAGAAGGTAAATATTCCCTCACATCTAAAGAATTTCAACAACTGTTTCCTAAAGTGTTGAAGCTTATGGTGGGAGGATTACATAGAGACGAAATCTCTCTTCAGTACAGAATCTTCAATAAAACACGAGACATGAAAGAACATTGGGAAAAAGAGTTTGGTGTAGAATTCACAGACGATATGGAAGTTTGGGAATTGTTTGATGAGGATAAGGAAGTGTTAAATATTGAAAAATTAAAAGATAATATATGAGAGGTATTGAGTTGTTGAATAGTCATCCATTCTGTAGAAATGCAATATATGATTGGTATGTGTCGAAGTTTATTGAAAATTTAAGAAAGTCTGATGTCCCTGAAGAATACAAAGAACGTTTATCAGAAATACAAATTGATGATGAACAATTAGCAACGATGGTGGATAATAATCCAAGATCGTTGTTTGATATATTTGATTTGAATGGAATATACATAGACATTGATTATTTTGAAGGATCTTTTTGGTGGAAAGTGGGAGATGGTATTAATATGAAAAACTACAAAGATAGAATCAGTGCTGAAAGAGATGCTGTTATTGAAGCTTTTAAAATATTAGAAGATGTACTTACTCACTCTAAATAACGCTAAAACAATAAAAGGAGAAAAGAAGGGGATGCTTACAGGCATCCTCTATCTTGCTCCAGGGAAAATATCTGGATGGGAAGTTTGTCCTAAAAGAAGTGAAGGATGCACCACGTCATGTCTATATACAGCAGGACAGGGAAGGTTTTCTACAGTGCAACAAGCAAGAATAAAACGTACAAAACTCTTCTTTGAACAAAGAGATGCTTTTATATATTTATTGAAATGTGATATAACAGAATTAGTTAAAAAAGCTAACAAGTTAAATTATATTCCTTGTGTACGTCTTAATGGAACTTCTGATATTGAATGGACACGTTTTAAAATCATGGAAGAGTTTCCTAATGTTAAATTCTACGACTATACGAAAGTCTTAAATAGATTTGACAATCCTCTTCCTTCTAATTATCATTTAACGTTCAGTAGAAACGAAGAAAATAATGAAGATGTTAAGAAAGCCATTCAGAAGAAAGCAAATATTGCTGTTGTGTTTGATGTTAAGAAGGGACAAAGTCTTCCTGTAGAATGGAATGGTGTAAGAGTGATTGATGGTGACATCGATGATGTTAGATGGATGGATGAACAAGGTGTTGTTGTAGGACTTAGAGCAAAAGGACTAGCTAAGAAAGATGACACAGGATTTGTTATTAAATCCATCAAATAAATTTGGAAATATAAATAAAAGGGGGTATTTTTACTACCCCCTTTTTATTTTTAATCAAAAACAAACAATATGGATTTAGGAATTGACACGCTGTCCAAGCTCACGGTGTTTAGTAAGTATGCAAAATTTATCCCTGAGAAAAACAGAAGAGAAACATGGGACGAGATAGTGGACAGGTATGAAACAATGTTAGTGAAGAAATATCCAACGCTAACAGAAGCAATCAAAGCTTCTACAATATTCATTAGAGAAAAGAAAGTGTTACCTTCTATGAGAGCTCTGCAATTTGCAGGACCTGCTATGGAAGTGAACAATGCTAGAGGATTCAATTGTAGCTATGCTCCTATTGATAGTGTATATGCTTTCTCTGAAGCAATGTTCTTGTTATTGTCAGGTTGTGGATTTGGCTTTTCTGTTCAGAAACATCATGTTAACTCTCTACCAACAATTAAAAAACCTGGAAAGAAGAAAACCTATCTTGTCGAAGATTCAATTTTAGGGTGGGCTGATGCTGTTAAAGTGTTGATGAAATCATATTTAGAAGGAAAGTTTCTTCCTAATTTTGATTTCAGAGCAATTAGAGAAAAAGGAGCAATGCTTGTTACAGCTGGCGGTAAAGCTCCTGGTCCAGAACCATTGAAGATATGTCTTGTACATATTCAAGCAATTCTTGACAGGAAGAAAGAAGGAGAAAGACTTTCTCCATTAGAATGTCATGATATTATATGCCATATTGCAAACAGTGTTTTGTCAGGAGGTATTAGAAGAAGTGCTTGTATTTCTTTCTTTGACTATAATGATGAAGAAATGATTACATGTAAATATGGAGAATGGTGGGAAACTAACGAGCAGAGAGGAAGATGTAACAACAGTGCTGTTCTTGAGAGAGATAAGATTACAGAGAGTGATTTTAATTCTCTTTGGGAAAGAATTGAAGCAAGTGGATCTGGAGAACCAGGAGTTTATTGGACAAACAATAGAGATATGATGTCCAATCCTTGTTGTTTTACAGGAAATACAAAACTTCTAACAGCTGAAGGATATGAATCTTTTGAAAGTCTTGAAGGAAAAAACTTTATGGCAATCAACAAAAATGGAGAATATGTTCCTGCTTCTGTATGGAGCACAGGTGATAAAGAAGTGATGACATTGAGTTTAAGTGATACAACTAAAATTACATGTACACCAAATCACATATTTTTAACTGTAGATAATGAAGAAGTTCCTGCTGAAGGTTTAGTGGGAAAAAGAGTGATGCCTTTCTATAGAATGAACAAAGAGATTTCTGAATATACAAAATATGGGTTTATTCAGGGCGATGGAGCTTTAGGAAGACTGTCTTCTCAATCTCATCTAGGTATGGAAGTTTATTTTGGTGAAAAAGATTTAGATGTTGCTGAAATATTTGGATTTTCTGAAACAGGAAATCAATATGTGTCTGGATATAACAATATGTTAAGTGTTCTAGGATTTTCTTCTGAAAATTTACCTAAAAGAAAATTACCATCAACAATTTTTTATTGGAAAGCAGCAGATCAATTGCAATTTTTAAAAGGACTTTATTCTGCAAATGGTTCTGTTATATCTAAACATAGAGTTTCTTTAAAGTCTTCATGTCTTGAATTAATTCTTGCAGTGAAAAAGATTTTAGAAAATCAAAATATAGCTTGCTATTACACTACAAATAAATCAAAAGAGGTGGCGTTTAGTAATGGTAATTATGTTTGCAAAGAATCTTATGATTTAAATATAACACAGTTTCAATCTGTTTTAACCTTTGCTGAAAAAATTAACTTTATTCACACGTATAAACAAAATGCTTTAGAAGAGTTAATTAAAGAAAAAGCTCCTAAAGTTTTGAAATCTGTTTATGAGTCTGCAACACAACAAGTTTTTGATTTTAATTTAGAAGATGATACACATTGGGGAGTGGTGGAAGGAGTGATTGCTCATAATTGTGAGATTGCTTTACGTCCAAACTCTTTTTGCAATTTATGTGAAGTGAATGTTTCTGATATTGTAAGTCAAGAAGACTTATGCAATAGAGTGGGAGCTGCTGCTTTCTTTGGAACATTGCAAGCAGGATTTACAGACTTTCATTATTTACGACCTATATGGAAACAAACCACAGATAAAGATGCTTTATTGGGTATAGGAATGACTGGAATAGGTAGTGGTGAGATTCTTAAATACAATCTTGAAATAGCAGCAACTGTTGCTAAAGAAACAAATAGTAACATCAGTGCTATTATAGGAATTAATGAAGCTGCTCGTATTACATGCATTAAGCCTTCAGGAACTACATCATTAGTGTTAGGAACTTCTTCAGGAATACATGCATGGCATGCTCCTTATTATTTGAGAACAATGAGATTTAATAAGAATGAAGACATTGCTGCTTATTTAATGATACATCATCCTGAAATGTGTGAAGACGATATTCTTAGACCAAAAGACACTGTATGCATTAGGATTCCTGTTAAAGCTCCAGAAGGTTCTATATTTAGAAATGAGACAGCTATTGATACATTAGAACGTGTAAAGAAGTTTTCTACAGAATGGATATTACCAGGACATATTCATGGTGATAATACGCACAATGTCTCTGTTACAGTTTCTATAGATAAGAATAGAAAATATTATCCAAATGATTTTGTGAACTTTGAATCTGAATCAAAAGATGAATGGGAAGCTGTAGGACAATGGATGTGGGAGAATAGAGATGTGTATAATGGAATTAGTGTTCTACCTTATGATAATGGAAGTTATGTACAAGCACCTTTTTCTGAAATTACTGAAGAAGAATACAATAGGAGAATAGAATCTCTCAAAACTATTGATCTTACAAAGGTGATAGAAGTTGAAGACACTGTAAACTTTAATGATGTACAAGCTTGTGGTGGTGGTCAATGTGAAATTAACATTTAGCATATGGAGAAAAAACCATTTATAAAAGATGTTCATTACTATTTAGATGATGGGAGGGTGGTGTTTACCGCCCTCTATCATTTAGAAAGAGAGGTGTGCTGCGGAAACAAATGTAGGCATTGTCCATATTTTCCAGAGCATGTTAAAGGAATTAAAACAATTAAACCAAAAGAAGAATATGGCAAAGAGTAAAGAAGCAAAAAAATCTATAGAAGAAGTGATTAAGGAGCTGAACAAGGAGTATGGTGGAGGAAGTGTTATTCATGGTAATGAAGCTAAAGAACATCATGATGTTATTTCTACAGGATCATTAGGTCTTGACAGAGCTTTGGGTATAGGAGGACTTCCTAAGAATAGTGGTAAGATTTTAGAAGTTTATGGATGGGAATCTTCAGGAAAATCAACGTTGACACAAACCATCATGGCAAACTATCAGAAAGCAGGAGTGAAATGTTTGTTAGTGGATGGTGAGGATTCTTTAGATGCAAAATATGCTACAGCGTTAGGTGTAAATCTAAAAGAATTATATGTAATTCAATTAGATGAACATGCTGGAGAAGGTGCATATAATAAAATGGAGAAGCTTGTAGAAACAGGAGAAATAGGACTTGTTGTAATAGACTCCTACAACTCACTACAGCCTTCAAAAATCGTTAATGGAGAATTAGGTGATAACACATTAGGAATTCATGCAAGAATGCTTAATCAAGCTGTAATGAAGGCTAACACACTTGCTTCTAAATACAATGTTTTATTTATTTTTATAGGACAATTGAGAGAGAAAATTGGTGTTATGTTTGGAAGTCCAGAAACCACACAAGGAGGCAACGCATTAAGATTTTATGCTCACGTTAGACTAAAGGTGAGTAGAAGTACCACTAAAGATAATTCTGTAATGGAAGGTGATATAAAGCTTGGTAATCTCACTAAGGTGAAGGTGGAGAAGAATAAATTAGGAAGTCCTTTCCAAGAATGTGAATTCAACATTATTTATGGAGAAGGTATTGATAAGGTGCAAGAATTGATAGACATTGCTTCTGAAGATGGAATAATCAAGAAGTACGGAAAAACTGTTACATTTGAAGAAGTGAAATATGACATTGATGAATTCAAGAAATTGTTAATAGACAATGTTGAATTTCAAGAAAGATTGAGAAATATAATTTTAAACCCACAAATAGAAACAAATGATAGTGAAATTCAAGAAGACGCATCCTAATGCTGTTATTCCAATTAAAGCATCTGAAGAAGCAGCGTGCTACGATGTTTATGCAACCTCTGTAGACGTAAATAGAAGAACCGTCACCTATGGTATTGGTTGGGCTATGCAAATCCCTAAAGGATGGAAAGGAATAATTGTTCCTAGAAGCAACTTAACAAAACATAATTGGACTATGGTGAATTCTCCAGGACAAATTGATTCTGATTACAGAGGAGAAGTGATGATAAAACTTACATCTCTCACTAACAATCTACTTGAACCTCTTCCTTATGGTGTAGGAGACAGAATAGCACAGATTTATTTTGAGAGAGTGAATGATGTAGATTTTGAAATCGTTGAAGATTTTGATAATGTGACAGAGAGAGGAACAGGTGGATTTGGCAGTACAGGATTGTCTTAAACAAATATTTTATGCCAAATCAATATTTATTACTATTTTTACAGCAGAAGCAATACAGAAATGAAATCGAAGTGTAAGACATGTGGAAAAAACTGTGACGGAGAATATTGCTTCCACCATAAACCAAGAAAACCTATTTCTCGTAGAGCAACTTCTCCTACTAAATCTTCTGATAATGAGAATGCTACACAAATGAGAGATTTCTTTTTAGGAATATGGAACAAGAGGAAAAAGCATGAATGTGAAAACTGTGGAGAGTGGCTTGGAAAAGAGCCACTCTCTTACATGTTTGATCATCTTCTAGAGAAGAAGTCTCATCCAGAGTTAAGATTGGAAGAAGAAAACATAATGTTAGTGTGTTTGAAATGTCATGATGAAAAAACTAGAGGATTCGCTAGTGATTATGTTAAAAACAGAATAAATATTGTAAAACAGAAATATGAGGGAACCTAACAGAGAACGAAAGAATGAAATTAAGTACAAAGTTACATTAAACGAAGAACAGAGAGAAGCTAAAAATTTAATCATTGACAATCAAATTGTTGTTATTACAGGAAGAGCTGGCTGTGGTAAATCATTAGTAGGAATTCAAGCAGCTTTAGATTTTCTTAATAAAAAAATGTGTGATAGAATATTAATTACACGAACTCTTGTTGAGGTGGGAGATAGTATGGGTTTTCTTCCTGGAAACATTGATGATAAAATGAATCCTTATTTAGAAGCTGCTTTGGAAAATTTTGAAAAATGTATGGATAAACAAAAAATCCAAGACTATATAGTAGCAGGAAAAATAAAAGGAGGACCAATTAATTTTATTAGAGGGAAAACTATTGATGATGTATTAATTTTAGAAGAAGCTCAGAATGTAACCAGACACAGAATGGAAGCACTTTTAACTAGATTGGGTAAAGTTGGAAAAATCATTATTAATGGAGATCTTTCTCAACGAGACATTAAAGATGGTTATACTGGTTTAGATTTTGTTATAGAATTATCTAAACATATTCCTGAAATTAAATGGATTAAATTAAAAGAAAATCATCGTTCTGATCTTGTAGGAAAAATATTAGATCACATTTATGGAAAATAAATCAAACAAATATGAACCAATTTTTTTACACACGACAAGAAGTCGTAGGAGGAACACCAGAAGCTCCTGAATTTAAAACCTTCACAGACAGTTTTAATGTTAACAAAGTGATTAGAACTATTTCTCTTGAAGATGATAGAGTGTTAGTGTTATTAGATGATTTGCACGAAAGATCACAAGACGTAGAAGATGTAGATGTTAAAACAGGAAGAGTGAGAGGATTGAAAAGACAACGTAACATGTTTCAATCAGAAATCTATCTTTCTTCTACAGATGGAGAAAGATTTTTTAAAGCTTTAAATATTGAATAATGAAAATAATAAAAGCTACGTATGGTGATGTAGACTGTACAGATGTAATGCAAAAAAGAATGAAGAATAATATATTAATCACTCATTCTAATAATAACATAATAGGAGATCCTTCTACAGGAACTGTAAAATATCTTAATGTAGAAATAGAACATGATGAAAAAATTCACAACTTGTCTATAAGAGAGGGAGATCTTCTTGTTTTTCCACTTTCTACAAAAAACAAACTTGGAATATTTTATTCTAACAACAACACTCCTGAAATATATCCTGCAATAAGAGCTTCATTGGCATCAATTAAAAAAGCAGCAGAAGGAAAAGCTGACATATTAACTTGTATGTGGCAACACGAGCCAGAAAATCCTTTTGTAGAATATATAGCTTGGACAAAAACTTCTTCTCATTTAAATCAATTGTTGCAAATTATGCAGCTCTTATATGCTGCTAGAGAAATTCATAATTATGAATATGTTTCTTTTTTAGAACATGATGTTCTCTATCCAGAAGGATATTTTGACTATCCAGAATTTAATAATGGTGAAGTGATCACTAACATGAACTACATGGGAATTAATAAAATGGGATGGCAAGACAAGACAGCAGACCATGAGCCATTTCATCAAATGACTATGAAGTTTGCTGATGCAATTACACATTGTGAAGAAATTCTTGCAAATGCTCTTATTACAAACAGTGGAATGATTGAGCCTCAGTACATAAAGAGAAGAAAATGGAAATGTATAAATCCAGCCGTGCACATAAATCATGGCAAACATTTCACATCACACTACAGTATATATAACACTCATGATTTATATTTAAATCAAGACTATTGGGGAAATCACTCTGATTATCTACACTTATTATAACAAAAATCCCCTCGTAATTGAGGGGATTCTTTATTTAGAAAGTCTTTTCTTTTTTAACAATTGCATGGGAGAGGTTCGTGATGATTTATCGTCTGTGGTTTTTGTCTCTGAGAATGGTTTATTCTTCTTAGGAATAGCCACCTTTGGAGCTTTGTTCTTCTTGTTTGTTTTTCCGTATGTCATTAGTAACAACCCATTTTACATTTCTTCATTGTGCCACCAGTCTTCATTGTCTTCTTAGGAGACTTGATAACACCACGTCCAACTAATACATCAGCTTTGGTGATTTTACCATCTTTGTTAAGATCAGGAAATGATCCACCTGCTTTAGCTTTCTTCATTGTTCCACCCTTCTTCATCATTGAATTAGCAGGAGGTGTAGCAGGTTTGTTATTGTTCTTAATCATGTCAATACCCATTCCTATTGGTCCTTTTAATAAATTTTGACCAAAATTAGCCTTAGGCATCTTACCACCTATTTTCATCATAGGAGCTTCTTGTTGAGGAGCTTGCATAGGCATTTTAGGGGCAGGCTTTGCCATCATTTTAGGAGCAGCTTTCTTAACCATTTTCTTAGCTGCTGATTTCTTAACAGTTTTCATAATTATTATTATTTGTTTTTTAGCACTTCCATTTACGAAGACTTTTGTTAATTCTGCTGTTAGGATCATTAGCAGTTTTAGAACTTGTAAGCTTCTTCTTCATTCCTGACATTCTACTACAAAATGATTTCTTTCTTGGACCACCCTCTGGTTGTGGGGGTTTTAAATGTCCTCCTGTAGCTTTGTTGTAAGAAGCTCTTCCTTTAGCATTCAATCCTCCTGATTTTGATTTACCTTCAGAGCGGGTCCATGCAGGTGTTTTGTGTGTTTTTTTAACAGTTGCCATGTTATTTCTTTTTGTAAGGATGTTCTTTGTGCCACTTCTTAACAGAAGCCACTCCTTGTTTAATAGTTTTAGCTTTTGATTTTTGTGTGAGGTCTATAGTGTCCCATTTTCCTTTGTCTTTTGTAGGATGGTTTACCATAATATCACCTTTCTTACCCTTGCCTATTCCTGTAGCACTTGTTTTTTTATATACAACATGCTTCTCACCACCTGCACTCACTTTTACATTTCCTCCGTTCTTTAGAACACCTTTACCTACATAGGCTTCAGCTTTCTGTGGATTCCAAGGACCAGACTTCTTAATGTAAGCCATTATTATTTCTTTTTAGCTTTTGCTTTTATTTTCTTCTCTTGTGTTAACATAGCTTTTGTGGGCTTCTTTCCACTGCCTTTGTTTTCACGAATAGAATCCCAAAGACCATGTTGAGATGTAGAACCATCTGCCCTCTTAATCATCTTTTTCATTTTTGTTTCTTTATGGGTTTTATTTTGGAGAGTTTTCTCTTTTGTTTTTTCATAAAGTTTTCTTCTTTAGGAGAAACCATAGATTTTTTAACATCGCTCCAAACGTCTGTTATTTTCTTTTTCATTATTTTCCTTTTCTTGCTCTTCCCATGGCTTTGAATGTTTTAGCTAAATTATAACGCTTAGATCCTGGAGGACAAGTTTTAGATCCAAACTTAGATCCTGTACAAGGTTTATCTGTACGCATAGTTTTGACTGCCTTCTGTATCCACTTTTTGTCTGTTGCCATGTTATTTCTTTTTAGACATTTTAGACATTTTTGTAGACATTTTCTTATTAGCTAATGTTCTCTTTTGCACTTTTGTGAATGCTCCTTTTGGATCTACTAATGGAGCTTTAGGAGATTTGCTTGCAACACCACCTGCTTGAAATTGCTTTATTGCTTTTTTCATTATAATTTAATTTAAAATTGTTTTCATAGGATATGGACTTTCTATAGAGATTCCTCTATAATGCCATTTTCTACGTTCTTCTGTAGAATGGCATCGATTTGTTTGTTGGCTTCGAGGATGGCTAATACATTCTTTGCTTCTGGAGTGTTTAGGAACGCTCTGGTGGCATTTAGTATTGAACCAAACTGATTGCCTGTGATTTCAAATACATCCTCTGGTTTCCACTTGTAATTCTTGTTAGCATCATAAACTTGCTTAACACTACTTGTTGTGTTGTCGTCTTTCACTAGTTTCATAATTGTTGGTTGATTTTGAAAAAAATTGTACTTGATGTTTTTATACTCTTAGAGAATATCAGCTCTATTCCTAATAGATTGTGGAATTTTAATAATTCCTCTATTAGCATGTTATTGTATTTTGGAAGAGAAGGAGCTAGTCTAAAGTTGTAAGAATCTGTGTTCTTAATAATTTCTAATGTAGACAATTCGTCTACAGAATCTATCACTGCCTCAAGATAGGCAAAATAAATCATTTCATTATCTTGTAATATCTTTGGGAAGTATTTAGTGCTTATTTGCATTAAGATAGAGTTAATCTGTATTTGGTTTGAGCAGCAAGTCCAGAAAGAGATTGTGCTACATTTTCTATGTCAGGCATGTTATTTGCAGAGCCAAAGAGTTCTAGTTGTTTTGCAAATGATATTAAATCATTTACCACTTGTTCAGATATTCCTATAGAATAGTCTTTGATGGGTTCTACAGGCATAGCTTTTGTTCTTATTCCTGAATAGCCCATTATCTTTTCTACAATTTCATCTTTGAAATCAAAAACACCATCATAGAGTTTTCCTAATGCGTCGTGTTCTGCAAATCCTTTTGTCTGCCAATGCAATTCATGCACTTGAAGCTCAAAGTAATTAAGCTTTGCTTTTATCTTATCTAGAGAAAGGGAATTGTTCATTCCCTCTCCTAGCATTTCTTTTGGAAATATTGATTTCATTTTTTATTTTTTACGCTATAGAGAACGATAAAGTGGCTCCATAACACAATGTACTTGCTACAGATGTGTTCACTACAAAATTTACAGTTGCTCCATCAGGAGATGTAAATACACCTAAATATCCTGCAGAAGTGTTTAATGCTGCTAACAATGTCACCATGTTAGTGGATGCTGTATTTGTATTTACAACAATAGATTTTCCACTAGAGCACGTTAATGTCAAATCAACATTTGCAATAGTTAAGCTACCAGGAGTGTAATTAATACCTATGCCATCACAACAATAGTTTGAAGACACTTGCTTCCAATTGCCCACTTTAGGCTTGTTTTTTCTAAGAATGAGAGAACCAGGAACGATTCTTTCTGATCCATCATATCTAACGAACGCTTTTAATTTGTTGTCTAATTGCATTTTATTTATTTTAAATTGTATTTGTTTTTCAATTCTACCAACTGACTGACATAATAATGTGTACAATACTTCTTACTCTCTTCGTTGTTATACACCTCATCTAAATCACTGAATGGAGAGACACCATGTATATATTTTCCTTTATAGAATGCTTTGTAATGTCCCATATCTGTATTGGATATTCCTGCATTATGAAACAGTCCTATAGAATCCATTCTTGATATATGGTCAGTTGCCCATGCAAAGTCCATTTCTTTCACCACTTGTGTTGTGTATCCTTTATACCAAAGGTTCCACAAGACAGCCCACATGTCAGCACACCAACTTTGAAATCCTTTGTTCTCACTCTCAAAGAATTGTCCGTTAATGTTTAACAAAAATCTTCTAATAAGAATACAATCACTAAACACTTTCTGCCAAAACTTATAATCTATGTTCTTCAGAAGATATTGTGCTCCTCCTGAATGTAAATTATTTGCTTCAGCTATTTGTCTATTTATTCCTATAAGAGATGTGAGTTCGTTTAATACGTCTCTTGTGTTGTATAGTTCTTGTTTGTCCTGTAGAACATCATTTTTCTTGCTATCAAAATATGAAGCGTTTATGTAAGAGTTTGTGTCAGACAGATAACACACATCATCATTTATGTAAGCATCGATGTTGAAATTCTCTGTAAACACAATGTCACAATCACAATAGAAAATGGCTTTGTCTTTCATCTCTGGATGATCTTTGAACCATCTCATTAATGTGTAAGGACGCAACACTGGAATATAAATTGGAATAAAGTCTGATACACCATCTTCATCTCTATAGAAACCAAATGTTGCTTCTGGATAGAGTTCTTTTAATTCGTCCCATTCTGTATTGTATTGCCTTTCTGCGGGAGTGTAAACTAATACAATAGCTTGTTCACTCTTTCCTATTTTCTTAAGACTCTCTAGCCATAGATGTGTTTGCCATTTATAATACGAATCATCTGGCTGCGAGCACAAAAACTTTAATTCTTTAATCATACTGTTGTTGGTTTAAATCTATCATCTCTTTTTATAATTGCTGTTGTATTAGATTTCCAAGTATTTCCATAAATAATTGCTCTAATTGAACTTACACTTATTTTTGTTATATTAGAAACTTCAGCAATAGTTTTACCAGAGTTATATAACTCTTTTAATAAAGTTACATCTTTATCTTTAATTTTTGCTTTAACATTGTTCTCACCAGCTCTACTAGGTTGTAATCCTAATTTATAAGCATGTAGTTGATTTTCTGAATTATCAACCCATTGAAGATTGTCTACTCTATTGTTTAACTTATTACCATCTATATGATTGACTTGTGGTTTGTTTTCATTTGGTAAAAAAGCTTTAGCAATCAATCTATGTATTATTTTAAAAATGTGCTTAGAATTTTTATACAATCTTACTTCTAAATATCCTTTTTTATTAATATAAGATTTTAGTAATTTACTCTTAATCACTCCACGTCTATTTCCAGATATTCTGTCAATACTTCTAACATTCCCAAGTGTACTAACTTCATAAGAAGATTCATACCCTGGACAACGCTTCCATGTTTCGCAAATAAATACTAACTCTTTCATATGTAGTTGTTGGTTTATGTTTGTTAAGGTGCTGTCGTAGTGGTGGTGGATGTAGTTGTTGAAGGACTTCCACTCACTTGTATTAATCTTTCCAGCTTGTTGCTAATTTCGTAGAGAAGATTTGCTTCTTGACTCCAGCCTATTTGTTTACTGATCATTTTTATATTTTGTAAAGTGAGAAGTTATAATTTTGTAAAATCAGAAATTACCTTTGCCACTTCTTTAGCAATCTTAACCTTGTTTAATTGGTAGGTGAGCATGTCTGATTTGTTATCAATAAAACACATTTCTATTAATATGTTTTCAGAATTAGGTCTCATCCATCCTAGAGTTTTTCGTGCTGTAGAAGATTCAGGAATCACACCTCCTTGTCTCTTTTTAAACCCTGTCAATTTACTTATTGTATCAACAATTGATTGAGCAAGTCTTTGTTCAAATGCAGAAGATACGTTAGGAATTACCACTTCTACACCTTCTCCACCACCTGCATTAAAATGAATGTCTAATAGAATGTCAGAAGGAAGAAACTTCCCCTTTATGAAATCTAATGTTTCTTTTAGAGCATTTGTGTCTGCATCTGTAGACCATTTCACTCCTAGTTTTTGAAGCTCTAATGTTAATAGATTTCTAAATTCTATTGTAAGATCTCTTTCAATAAATTGTCCTGAAGAAGCACCTTTATCAATTCCGCCATGTCCTGAAGATACAAATATTTTTCTTGCCATTATATTATAATTTTATTTTCCACATTGTGTTTATTCCATAGAACGTATGTCCTTTGAAGTCAGTTCCTATTTTTAGTCCATACATGTTGTCTTTCTTATTCTTCATCATTAGTCCTATAGAAGCAGAAGGAAATGTCTCAACGCTAGAAGTGATGAAATATTCATTCTTCTTCTCAGGAAAAATGGTTTTTGTAATAGTTGTTTCAGGAATATTTAAATCATAAGAAACACTTGTATGTAATATTTTGTTAGCATAAACAGTGTCTGTCACTGTTACACTTCCATATTTTATAGGAAATGGTGTTACATAAATGTTTGTATCATAGTGCTCGTTTCCTAAAGCAATGTATTGTTCTAATAGCTTGGTACAATTTGTATCAGCAGGATGTTCTTTCTGCCAGAATGTATCTATTCTGGAATGTTGAAGAATAGGTGTAACTACAATTGTGTCTTTAATTGTATTGTATACAATAATTGTATCTACAGAAGGTGGGGTGATAGTCTTTCTATCACTTGCACATTTTTGCAAGAAAACAATCATCAATAAGAACGCAATTATTAGATATAATATCTTATTCATTTGTAGGAGTTTCTGAAAAGAAGTTAGAGATAATTTTGAAAACAAATCCTAATATAAATATTGTTGTACTTAATATAGGATTGTTATTCATACTAGCATATCCTCCAGAGAAGACACAAGCTACAATTACAGAATCTGCAAATTTTCTTATGTTCTTAGGAGTGGGTTTCCAATATTCTTCCCAACCAAATTTCATTTTTTTAAATTTAAATAGAGTGTTATTAAATATTGAGCCACTAAACTTAACGCAACAAGGATGCCTATTGTCCAATTCACTTGTTTCTTAAATTCAGCATGGTTCAATTCTTTCTTCTCTAGAATTTCTATTTTCTGTTTTAACAATTCAATATCATTAATGAATCCACCTGTTTTGGTGAGAGAATTGCCTAATATAGCATCTACCACTTGCGTAAGTTTCTTAGTTATATTATCAATCTTTTCTTCCATCTCTTTTAGACGTAGATCCATTTTTGATAGTTCTGTGTTAAAATTGTTTTCCATTATGCTTCTATAGATAATAGTTTATAAAATACTGGGTAGAATCCTTCTGAAGAAACATCTTTGAATTCTTCAATCTTAAATTCTTTGTGTTCTAGTTCTTTTTCAATATTTAGAACAGGAAGAAACTCTTCTTGAAACTTTAACATGTTTGGATTGAGAATTTCTTCCCCTTGTTCATTCTTGATTTTAACATTAATGCTAAAGTTTCCATCTTTTTCTTCTCCGTATTTCTTTACCAACTCATTTTTAATATCGTTACAAGGAGTGGTTTCTGTTTTTACATTATTTAACAGAGAATTTAAATAATACTTAGTGGTCATTGCTAATTTTTGAGCAAGGAGACAATGCTCTCCATTTGTTAATTCTTCTTCAAGAGCTAAGAAATCTGAAATAGTTAATGTACTTTTTTTCATTGGTTTTATTTTTTACAAATATAAAGAATTTAATTTAAGTTTGGAGCACCTAATGTAGCAGATTGAACACCGCCTCCACCATTATCCACTACGTCATCATCCATAGATTCTGGAACAATCACCACATTTAAATGTGATGCTACAATGTCATCGATATATGAATTATCTACTCCCCACGCTGTAAATTCTGCCTCAGTGAGATAATAATTGCCTTCAATTACTTTTACATTATCGTCTGTCAATAAAGCATAATAAGTGCCACATGTTTTTGCATTAGTTGCAAATCCTAAAACTGTCACTGAAAGTTTTGTTGCCGTGCCAACAATTGGAAAAACTACGGGTTGAATGTTTACCATTTTATTTTAATATTTAAATTTATACTACAGGATTTAATAATGCTAACCAATATTGAACACCATTTACCCAAATAGGAAGGTGATTTCCGCTTGTTGTATGTACACCAGTACCAACTGTCGTTATCCATTCTTGTTGTCCAGCTACTACTAATTTTCGACCGTTATTTGCTGTTGTACCTATTAATACATTTTTATTACTTGTAATTGTTAATACTGGTGAAACAAAATCAACATTAAATTTATGTCCTTCAGATGCAAAATAATTCGAATTCGTAGAACCATAATTAACATAATTTGATGTATTTATTGCTAACCACAAATTATTAGTTTTACCTAATTCATACGTATTGTTTGCACTAGGGTATATATCGCCTGCAACAGTCATTAATCCAGCACTTGGAGTAGTTGTACCTATCAACACTTTTGATGCAAAATAATTATAATTATTTGCTCCAGCTTGAGAAATTCCACCATTCACTTGTAATGTTGAACCTGTTCCATCATCTGTTGTTCTGTTGATTAAAAAAGTACCACTATCTAACAATTTCATAGCAGTTCCAGTTGAAGTGTTGAATAGCATAAATCCATTAGTAGAAGGTATTTTATGAACTACATTTAAACCGTCTGCTCTTACAAAATAATTATCAGTATTTGTTATAAAATCACCATAACCACCATATAAAGTTGCTGAACCAATATAATTTAAAACGGCAAAGCTTGGTCCTCCTAATCTACTTATAAAACCACCATCAACTTGTAACTTATATCCTGTGTTTATTTCTGATGTTCCACTTCCAATTAAAACATTGCCTGTTGAATCAAAAATGGTCATCGTTCTTGTTCCATAATCGCTTTTGGCAAATTGTATATTACCACCAGCATATCCCATGTAAGTATTACTTAATGTAAAAGTTGTTGCATTTAAAAATGAAGAAATATTATTAGGCGTACTTATATTACCATTCACTTGCAACTTAGCTCCAGATCCATCATCTGTTGTCCTGTTAATCCATAATGAACCATTATTATTTACCCTCATTATTTCTCCATAAGGAGATATGTTTGAGTAAAATGGCATATAAGCTATTGTGTTTGCATAAAACCCATTCACTCTAATACTGCTGCCATAAAATTCATTAACTGCAATAACATATGTAGCTGTAACATTACCATTAACATCTAATTTTTGAGAAGGTGTTGTAGTGCCTATTCCTATATTACCTGTAGAGGATTGATAAATAACACTATTGTTCAATGATGAAGAAGATGTCCACTTAGGAATGTAATTTGTTGTACCAGATCCTGTAATAGACCCTCCACCATTTGTACCTGTTACATTTATTAGCCTTGTTATTTGTTGAGAGATTTGATAGAGGAGATTACTCTCATTGCTCCATCCTATTTGTTTTGGCATTTTGTTTTGTTTTTAATAAACCACTTTTAAAAATTCTCCTGTTCTATAGAAAGCTCCAGCTAATAGTCCTGCTGATAAAGCTGCTGCGTTTGATGCATATTCTACAATTCCACTCACCCGTATGTTTCCGTTCAAATCAAATTTATAATTTCCATTTGTTGTTTTACCAATCAGAAAATTTCCTGCATTGAAATATGTAAATCCACCAAGTGTATTAGAATTAATCCAAGTATTTAATGTAGGAGCTGAAGAACCAATTTTCTCATAGAATTTTATAGTGGGAGCAGTGTTATTTGATCCTCCATCTATTTCTATTCTATTACCAGCATTGCCAAAATATCCTATTTTTAATAATCCTGCATCTAGAAAGTTTTGAAATTCAAATTGACTTCCTAAAAAAGAAGCTCCACTATTTATTTTAAATATTGTAGAACCACTAGGGAGCACTTTATTAATAGTGAGAATGTTATTTAAAATAGAAACTCCACTAATTGTAGCTGCACTAGTGATTGTTACAGTGGTGCCATCATCTGTTATGTTAGAATTTGTCAGGTTGGTGGAAGCTGCCCATTTAGCTATTCTATTCGCTGTTCCTGAACCTTGTAATGTGCTGTTTGCTAATACAGATTGTATTTTTGCATCTATCTTCTGGAGAGAAGTTTGTATTGTATCATTAGTGTTAACACCTATGTATAATAAATTCTGTCCTGTATAAAATACACAAGAAGAATCTATTATATCTGGACAACCAATATTACCACAATTAATGTTCATAAGAATACAAAAATAGTTATTTATAGAGAATTACAATGTCTGTCTAAAATCTATACAAGATAATATGGCTATCTAATTGTGTTTTCTTTCTGTATTGTAACATCAAACTCTTCAGCAAAATCAGAATTTAATACAGAAAGCCATGTAAATGCAGCTTTTGATACAGGAAACATTTTCATAAGATATTTGATTGGTTGTGCTTTCTTTCTCACCTTCTCTGAAGAACTGTCTAGATGAGATACATCAATTCCTGTAATTTCCATTATGAAGTTTGTTATAAATCTTTCAAAGTCTGAAATCAACCCTAATGCAGGAAACATTGACCCGCTGAATAATTTTTCATAATTCATTGGGTTATAGAAGAAACTCAACTCATCTGTAAATTTATTAATAACTTTTTGTGCAAGTCTGAATGCATTTTTAGAAGCTTTATCATCATCATCGTCTGGAGCAATAAATCCAAAAGAGAACATAATTCCTAATAGAATAGCTAGTGTTAATAATTCTTTTAACTGATTTCTTAGATTTTTTCTCACTAAATCTACAAAATCATCTTTTGTCATATTCAACACTTGTCCTGTTCTATCCTCATATTCTTTTCTATATTTTTCAAATAGTTCATTTATTGTTTCTACTCCTTTGTCATTCATTGCAATAATGTTACTTACATTTGCAGACCTATCTCTAATAGAAGTTCCTAATACAGTGAGAAGAAGTCTAATTCTTCCTACATCATATCTATCTCCTTCAGAAACACCATCGTCATTTATTCTTACATTAAAATCATCACTCACTCTTTTAAATTCAGAAAACCGTGTATCTGTTAATTTAGGAATCCAATTATGAAATAACATCATGCTACTTGTCCACAAATTCATTCCTGCCAAATTAACATTTTCTCCAGAAACTCCTCCTAAAGCATTTGATACAGTGCGTTTAGTTAATGTTGTAAGTCTTTGTATTTCTAATAGATTGGTTAAATCAAGTCCTGGTATTTCTAATTTACCATTTACAAGTTTTTTTGTTGCTGTTATAGACCTTGTTTCTTTTAATAGTTCCACTTCTTTCTTAATAGCTTCATTTGCAGCTTTCCATTCTGTAGAAGAATTTGATCTATTTGGATATTTAGCTTTTACATAATCTTGTATGTTTACAATTTCTCCATTCTCTACCATTGCATTGTCTAATAAAGATAGAAATACACTTTCTTCTAACACTTGCTCAGGAAATCTCATAGTGATCATTAACTTGTCTCCAAGATTGTCTCTTGTAAGACTACTCATTCCTGCTTTTTTATACATCTCATAAATAGGACTATCTTTCAAAGGCATGAACGTGTTGATTAATTGAACAAACATTTCTTTATCTGCTTCGCTTTCAAACTTCTGTTTTAATGATTTTCCTAAATTCTTTCTAAGTTCATTTTTATTAAAATAGGCTCCTGATTGTGTGAGAATTTGTACAACACCTCCAAAAAAGTTACTTGCCCCAGGAACAATTTCTAAAGCTAAAGTTTTTACTTGAAATCCTCTATTTGCAGCTTCCATCACTTTCATCAATGATGTAGCTTTTGGGTTTTCATCTTTCTTAAACACTTCTTTTCCTACAAGAGAATTTATTGCATCTTTAACACCATTCAACACTTTACCAACGTTTAATGGAATATCTGAATCAGATAGTGGATATTTTTGTTCATACAATAAAACTTTAAGAAAGTTTTCATAAAGTTTTGTATTTTCTGAATTCTCAACATCTATCACTTTAGGCTTACCGTTTTCTATCACTACGTTCCCAAACCTATCAGTTTGAATGTGTCCTTTAAATTCTTCTATTTCTCGTACAAGTCGTAACTGTTCTTCTACTTCTGATAGATGTTTATACTTATTCACTTGCTGAAGATACACTATCATATTTTTAAAAATATCTTCACTCACTTCAGAAAAGTTATTCACGCCTTCGTCATTTCTTGTAAAATCATATGTGTAATATTTAGGAATTGAATTCTCTAACTTTCCTGAAAACTCATCGTATTCTCCATACCCTACGTCTCCTGGTCTTAACGTAAGAGAATCGTTCCATTTTTGTATAGCTGATAAAGGACTATCCCAAGCAAGAGCTTCAGCCATTCCCTTTCTTATAAATGGTAGAAATGAAGTGGCTGCTGTATTTATGTATCCAGCATCTTTTGCTTTATTGTTTATTTTTATAATAAATTCATACAACGCTTTTAAATCTTCATCAGCTTGTATTTCTAAATATTCTTTTGTTATCCATTTATTTGCTGGAGAACCTTTAACTATCCAATTGTTCCATCCATAGAAATTTGGATTGTCTATATCATAAAGTTTTTCTACAGCCTCCACTCTTTTTTGTTTTTCTTTACTGTCTTTAGCATCGTCATAGCTCCAACGCTCTTCCATTATTTTTTTCACCTGTTTGTCAATAATCTCTTTAGCTTTCTTTCTATATACATCTATGTCTATGTTATTTAATAGTTTTTCTCTATCTCCTCCTTTTGCAGCCAATTCATCTATAACACTATAGAACTCAGGAGAATGTTTAGAAATTAACTTATTAACCACTTCGTTCTTTTCATTCTTTCTATAGATTTTCTTTACAAAAGATCTAACATCTCCACCTCTATCAACAATCTTCTTTCTTATTTTCATCAACTCTTCCACTTCATCGAAAGACTCTTTTGCTGCAATTTCTTTGGCAGAAGAAGTTAATTTTACTAAAACTCTAATTGCTGCATTAGGAAGGTCTGAAGCTCCTCTGAAGAAAGCTCCTAGTCCTTTTAATACAGCTTCTGCACTAGGAAGTCCTGTTATAAGATTTCGTATTCCTATTTGTTTATCTGCAAACACAATACTCTCATCTCTAATATCATCTCTCATGTTTGCAATGTCCTGAGATTGTTTCTTTAGTGTATCTGCTAATTGTTTTCTTTCTGTTGCATTTTTTTTCTCTTCTGGAGAAACAGCTTTTTCCAACATCCCTTCTTCATAAATCAGTTGTGACAATTGTCTTCCTGTTTCTGTAAAAATATTAGAAGCATTGTAAAATAACCTCATCCTTTCTGAAAAATCATTTATTTCACTTCTTGAGACAGAAGTGTCTGTAGGAGATAGATTTTTATATTTACTGTTGTAATCATTTAACAACTTTTCTCCTTCTATTCTAATCTTTTCAATTACATCAATTATTGGAACTAAGTTATTGGTTGCTTGTGCCACCTTTATAGCCTTTCTTAATATCTCTAACGTTTCAATTTTAAACTGTTTATCATCTTCAGAAGTCACTTCTTTTTTTGAATAGCTAGACATCAAAGCATTCATATTGCTTATGAGCTTGTCTAATTTAGAATATCCTGTAGATTCTGTTTTTTCAGAAATAGGCATTAATTTAATGTCTTCTATTTTTCTAGAATCAGCACTACCAATACCAATTCCTTTTAGTTTCAAATCTGATTTAACATCTCTTGGGTTGGAGAGAGTGAATTCCATAGAGATAGGAATTGCTCTAATCATTCCAAATTCTTTTATTCCATAAACATCACGAAGCATTTGTTTATATCTTCCTAATTGTATATCGAATGCACCATTTTTATACCAAGCAACATCATCTCCTTTAATATTCATAAACTTCCAATCAAGGATGTGTCCTTTTCCATTAGAGTCTATTGCTAGAAAATCTATTGTTCCTGCTTCTTTTTCTTTAGGGTCATAAACCTTCACCTCAGAGAAGACAAGAGGAACAACACCATTGTTTTGTTTTTTTAAAAGCTTTATTAAATCTATGTAATATTCTTCAAGCTTTAAATAAATATCTTCGCTTTCTACATTGAATTTAGAAGGTCTTGGAGAAGCTGTTGTTTTTTGTGTACCATCTTTATGAAAAAATCTAGAATGAATTTCTTCTAAATCATTGTGTCCTTTGACACCATAGTCTCTTAACATATTGTTATACTTCTTCTCTGCTTCACTAAACACCTTTGTTCCAAACTTCTTCTTATACCAAGCCTTCACTCTGTCTGTCACTCTCTTCACCACTCTCTCATCTACACCGCTTGTATTTTTCATATTGTAGAAATTACTAGCGTCTTCAGAGTCTAAAAACATTGGATCTACAGAAGCAGTTTCTACAACTTTTGTTATTCTGTCTTGGTCTATTAATAGTCTTTCTTGTACAGCTTTTTGTTTATCTGACACTGTTTGCAAATATATGCCTGTCAAACCTTTATCTTTTGCAAGTCCTTCAATGTTTCCTTCTAACACTGTTTCTCCTATTTGTTCAAATATGTTTATGTTTGAACCCTTCACTTTAGAGAATATTTTATCTATAATTCTATTCCATAGTTTTCTTACAAATGAAACATTTTCTTCTTGCATTAATTCTGGAAATTCTGTAGAGCCTTCTGATTTGTTTATTATCACTTCCACAATTAGTTTGTCTACAGCTTCTTTCTTTATTTTGCGTATGTCAGGTTTTCCGTTAGGAAGTTGATAGTGCTTGTTATCTTTATATGCGTCTAATGTTTTTTTGTATATTTTGAATCTATCAATCTTAGAAATAGCTTCTGTAATTAATGTTGGATTGGTTTGCTCTATCATTGCTGTAGCAATGTGCACCATTTCTTCTGTAAGAGCAACGTCTTCTTTTCCATCAGCAATTGCTACAATTGATTTCACTAAGTCTGCCAATCCATTTATAGAAGATGTTTTAACATCAGGATTGTTTTTTGCATATTCAGAAAGACTCTGAATGCTCACTCCTATTTTCTTAGCAAGCTCTTTTATTTTGTTTAATGTTTGAGTGGAAGCTTTTGAGCTTTTAGGTCCTTCCTCTAATTGAAGAAGAGGAGCTGTTTCTTTTTTATTAACAAACTCTTTAAATCCTTCTATGTCTTGTTTATTTCCTAATATGTGTATTTGTTCTGGTTCAAGAACGCCAATTTCTTTTGATTCATTTGTACCTACAAAACCATCATTATCTTTTAATTCTGTTTTAGATATATCACCAAAACTTTTAGTTAAATCAATGAGTGGGTTTTTAATATTTAGAATAGCTGATACATAAGCTGAACCATATGCACCAGTAACAGGAGAACCATACATTTCTGTATCTTCATCATAACTATTATTATCTGTAAAATAAATACCTCCTGTAGTTGCATAATCTCTTTTCTGATAACCTTTTTCTCCAGGTTTTAAAAATCTTCCTTTTTGTTCTATTCCTTTTTTTCCATCATAAGAAGTCATATGATATAAAACTTCTTTTACTTTACTATCAGGAAATATACTATCTAAGTATTGAGAATATTGTTCTTGTGTTCCTATATTAGCCAACTCAGGAGAGGAATTGAATAATTCTTCCACTCCTGGTTTAATTTCTTTCTCACTTAATTCCATCTCAGCTAATAATGGATTGCCACCATTTCTTTCTAACGCTGCTTTAAATTCTGGGGTGTTGGGATTTATACATGCCATATTAGTAACATTCTTTTAATTTGTTGATTTTCTTTTGTGTGTCTATCTGAAGAGCATAATTAATATAATACTTAGATTGCTCTTTTGTCATGTTGTGCTTCTTGCCAAAGTTAGTTAATATTTCTTGTTTTCTTTCATCAGAGAAGTCTGTTAATCCATCAAACATTGTATCTTCTGTAGAAACGTTGCCTGTGAAATAACTAATAATATCAGCATCACTCACTTCTCTTGTTTTTTCAAAACCGTTATCAATAATAGACATCCTTGGAACATCATAGAATTCATTTGCTCTGAAAGAATCTCCCCAAGCATTTATCATCTTGTAAACAAACTTGTTACCCTTGTCTCCCTTTTTTTCATCCAATAGCATGTAAGGTTCGTTGGGAGCAAGATAAACCTTTTTGAACAGTCCTTTAGATAGGTATGAAAAATCTGCTTTTCTCTTCATTTCTTTTTGTTTCTTTCTTCCTAATGCTATTCTTTGAAATTCATCAGGATTGGCTTTTAACTCTTCTTCAGTGAGTAGGTCTACTAATGGTTTTTCCCAAGAATATGAAACTATGTCTAAATGAGCATCTTGTGTTAATGTTGAAAGAGCTATAACATCAGGAATAATATTGTTTTTAATTGCGTTTGCTACGTCCTTGTAATAATCGTTATATCTCAAATTATCATTTATGTAATTAAAACTTTGAAAAGACTCGTTAAATACCCATTTTGCTTTCTTTTTAGGAACAATTTCTGAATTATTCCAATTGTTTCTTTGGAAAACATCAAGATTTTTAAACATATTTACATCGCTGCTGAATGGTAATTTAGAAATTGTTGTTGCATATAATTTCTTGAAATCATCATAAGGAATTAGTGATGTAAATGATATTGGAGAATTCAATGTCCCTGATTGTAACACTGATAGTTTTACAAAATCATCATAAGAAGGAAGTCCTTTTCTTCCTGCATTACTGTTTAGGTATTCTTTAATTTCTGCAAAAGAATAAATCATCTGGTTTTGGTTATACACTTTATTATCCTTCACCTTAATTTTAAGATTGTTAGGCTTATTGTCTTTATCTGCAACATTTGATAATAATAATTCTATCACTTGATTATTGTGCAAAGGGTGTAAAGGGTTAGCTTTTACACTATTTGCAAATTCTTGCATTTGGTAAGCTGTTCCTTTTTTAGAAAGAAGAATTCTATTTATTTCTGAATTTAGTTTCTCATCTCCCACTTGCACTGCCCAATCAAATAAATTACTTACAAGTTTTTGAGCAAGTTGTGTAAAGTCTCTATCATCCATTTTAATGTATGGAAGAAGAATGTTTTCTGTTACATTCCTCATCAATCCTTGTTTATCAGAAATTAATATCTCACCAAAAGCATCTCTCAATTTCTTCATTGTATCTAATAAGTTTCCTAAGAATGAACTTTCTAAAACATCATCTACAGAACTTATTATAGAATTTTGAGCTTTCTTCACTTGTTCTATTTTCTTGAATACAAGAATAGGATCGTTAATTGTTGCTGTATCAAAGTTTGTTGCTTGTGTAACATTAAACAATTGATCTGCCATCTTTGCATATTTTAAAAACTCATCAAGTATATATTTCTGTTCTGTTTTTTCTTGAGCAGATAATGTTTTCTTACCTATTGTTTCAAGTAACGTTGTGTCGCTAGGTATTTGAGAAATAGGAGTGACGTTTGCATCTTTAGAAACTATATATTTTTCTGAAGATTTTATTTCTTCAATTAGTTTATCAACAAACAACCAAGAAAATCCTTCAGTTTCCATCAATTTCAAATAGTCACGAATGATGGGTTGGTTTATAAAATATGCAATGGTCTTGATAGGCACCCCTGCTCTCACAAGAAACAAGAATGTGGGAGCAACATTTGGTGTGGCACCAAGTTCCATAATCCATGGACCATTAGCAATATCCACATATCCATCAATAAACATTCCTATAGTATCTGTAATGAATTTTCCAGCTTGGTCTTTTATCATAGACAAAGTGGTTAGTATTTGTCCATCTTTTTTCACTGTATTAAAGTTGGGATCACCATTCTCTTTAAAGAAATTAAGTTTACCATCACCAACAAACGCTTGATCTTCTTTGTCTAAGTTCTTTATATTAAGTTCATTTAAATATATAAATGCTTTTTGAAATAATGAGTGACCTGTTTGTGTTGTTGCTGCAACACCTATTGCTTTTTTTCCTGTTACAAAGGCATGTCTGATTCTTGACATAAATCTTCTATCTAACAAGTTTGATGTTTTTGTATAATCAAATGCACCAAGTCCAAGTTTGTTAACAATTTCTATTGACAAATCTTGTAGTTCTTTTGCTGAGTTGGGAGATGTTAATTTTTCATAGTTTAAAGGATGAGAAGTTAGTACTTCTAGAGAAGATATGTATGCGTTTTCTAAAGCTTCTATATTGTTTTGTTCATATTTAGATAGTTTTTTAAAATCTTCAAATGTATACAAACCATCAATGTTCGCAATTTCTTCAGCAGCTTCAAGACTTATTTGAGACTTAATGTTTTTATAAATATCAAAAGATTCTTCAAATTCAGCTGATCTATCTACTCTAAGAGCTTCACTTAATACTTTTTTATTCTTTCTAAAATTATCAAGAGCTTCTTTTTTTATTCTATTAATAATTTCATTTGTTTCTCCTATCACTCTGAGTTCTTCAGAATAAATTTTTTCTAATCCTTCAAGTTTTATAATATCATCTTCTATTGTAGTTTCATCTTCTAATAAAGCAATTGTGAGAGAAAGATATCTTTTAATCTCATCAGGACCTTTAATGTTTCTACTTCTAATAAAATCTCTTACTTCCCAAAAAGGTCCTCTAGTTTCATCTGACATTCTCCAGAAAACCTTTTTCCCCATATCAAATAATTCTTGAAGATATGCTTCTTGGTCAAATATTTCATATTCTATATTAGATTTTGAAGTTTCTAATGATGTTTGAAAAAGATCTTCTTTTTCTTCTTTTCCAATAAATTTATAATCAGCTTTAATCTTAGAAAGAACTAATTCAAAATTAGATTTAAGATTTTGTACAGATTTTTTAGTTAAAAATTTTATGTAATTTCTAGTATCAAGATTTGCATTACTTCTTATCCAATTAAGATATCTTTCTTCTATTGTAGAATTATTATCATCTAAAAATTCTATAAGCTTAGGTTTACCATCTCTTCCTGTAACAATGTTTTTTAAATAAATAAACAACTTATCAATGTCAAAGTCAGATCCCACTTTGTGAACTAATTCAGATGGAACAATTACAACATCACGAAACTCTTGTGGAAGAAACTTAGCAACTCTGAAGACATCAATAGAGTTTTTGTTTTGTGTTGGAATACGATAGGCAATTCCTGCAAGAGCAGCAATTTGTTTTTGTCCTTCTGGATTATTATTAAAATAATCCATCAACTCTTTGTCTGACATATCACTGTCAAACCATCTTCTCACCATTATTTCACAAACTCTTTGACCATCTTTGTCTTCATAAAACTTTAATACATCTGATGTATATCCTGTTTTTCCATTGATTGTTGTTTTTTCAGCTCTCACTGATTCTAACATATCTGAAGACATCTGTACTAATTGTGCTCCTGTTATTTTAGGACTAATCACTTGTTTATCAGCAATTGCAAAGAGAACATTTCTTAATTGTTGATAGGAGTTTGTAGCTTCTAGTATTGTTGTACCATTTTCAAAATCTTCTAATGCGTCAATCATGTTGTTGTTAATAGAAGAAAGATTTTTTCTTAACAACTTAACAGTTTTTTTAACATCATCAATTGTGTATATTTTCTCCTCACCCTTCTTTCCAAATTCTTTTATACCAAACTTCTTCAACAAAGACTTGTAATTGTTATTTCTCATTTCATCAATGAGTTTTTTGTTGTTTTGAAGTTCTTTGTGTATAGGAGATCTTGTTTCTTTTTCTTCAGGAGTGAGATTCATCCATTCTAAAAAACGTTCTGGAGAAAACTTAGTGGATTTATTAAAGTCTGCAAAATCAATTGGTACGCCAGCTTCTGTAAAGTTTGTAGTGCCAATCTTAGTGATTTGACTACCCATTTTTGTTTTTGAACTTTCTTTTGAAGGAGTTTCTGATTGTCTACTTATTATACTAAATGGAACATTTACCACTCCCTTAAATGGAGTTTCATCAAAATCTCCCTTATCAGTGTATACAGGATTTGTTTCTTCAGCTCCCACTTTTCTACCACTCTTATATATTACATAGTCTATCTTTTCTCTTTGCATTTTGTTGTAAAGCTTCAATGCATTTGCTGTTGGATTTATTTCCATCATCACTCTAAATGATATAGGGAACAACGCACATTTGTCTAATAACACATCATTGTAAGATTTACCATTTGCTTTGTTGCCTGCCATTTTAGGCTTTGTAGCTGTATATGTATCTGCAACTCCTGGATTACCATTCTTTAAAAGTTCTTGTTCTTTTTCAGAAAGAGGTTTTTGTTCTTCTTTAGGAAGTTGTTCGTTCTTATATCTCTTTTCCCAAGCTACGTCATATCTGTATTGCAACTCGTTATCATCACTCCAATTACTTTCTCTAATTCTAAATTGTCTATATGCTTTGAAAATAATTTTTCCTCCTCCATCACCTTCGTCCCAAACACCTTTATCACTCACTCCTCGTATATCATCATAAGTGATTGATCTAAGTATGTCTGATTCAAACTCTGTCCAGTGAACATCACCTTTCTCATATCCTTCATTATAAAACTTAGAGAAGGCTTTATTCATTCCATCAGAGTTTCCAATAAGTGGTTGGTGAGGAGAGTTGAAAAGTTTTGTACGTTTTAATTCATCCTTGTATTGATAGGGATCAGAATAAATTAGTTTATGAAGATCAATGTTTGCAACAGTGTAATTAATAACATTTGATAAAATAAGACTATCAATACTTTCTATTGGAACATTTTGATCATCTTCAAAATTTAATCCATTGGCATAATAGGTTCCAGCCTTACCGTCCTTTTCTTTTCTTTGTCCTATTATACCATAGTCAGTTAGTGTTGCTTTTTCATTTGCCGCTTTGTCATAAATGTATTTTTTTACTTCTTCGTCTATTTTGTCTTTGTATGCAAAATGGATCTCAGCAATACTTTTAGTGGAATTTACAAGTTCGTTATGAAGACTTTCTGAAAGAATTCCTTTGAAAAATCTTAAATCTTTTGAGTCTCTTTGTGTAGCACCTTTTTCAACTTGTTCTTTGCTAAGTTTTACAATACTTCTGTCTTCTCTAGAAGTCTCTATTTCAGAATATAGAAATGATCTAAATCTACTATACACAGATGTCCAATCTCCTTTACTAATAGATTCAGGAGATGTGAAATTTCCCATAAACACCATCCATTCCAAACTAGCATCTCCAGGAACAAGATTAAGAAACCATCCTTTTAAATTAAGGTTTAGTTCTTGTATAAGTCTTTCTTTATAATTTAGTTGTGAAGATTGTTTATTCTTTCCTGTTTGTTCATTAATCATTCCATCTTGCCAACCAATTGTAAACAATAAGTCATCATAGTTTTCCACTTTCTTTTTTCCTGAATTTGGATCTTCATTATTAATTGGATGAAACATTTCATTTAATAGACGAGAGTTTTGTGAAAATGCATCTGTAAGAAGATATTCAAAGTTTGTTCCTTGTAGTTCACTAAGGTTTTCAATTTGTGAAAGTGTATTGAATAAAGAACTCATTGCATTTTCTCCAATAAAAGTTTGAACACGTTCTCCTTTTACATTAAAGAATGTACTAGAATATTCAGGGTTGTCTAAAGAAACTCTCACTGCTGCAATTTGTGTAAGTCTTTTGTTAATATCTAAATATTTTGAACTAATTGCTTTAAGTTCAGGAGCTAGGCTTATAGAAGTTTTAAGACCTTCTACAGCGTCTTTTAAAATATTATACTTCCTACTGTCGTTTTCTTTTATCTTTAAAATTTCTTCTTTTGTGAAAGAAATTCCAAAAGAATTTAATTCATTTGAAAGAGTTTCTTCATTAGTTCTTCCTAAATTACGTGAATCATAATTTGCTTTACGTACGTAATATTCAGACTTTTCATTATAATAATAATATTGATTTTCAGAATTTCTTAATTTTTCTTGAAGAACTGCTTCTATTTCATTTCTCTGTTCTCTGATTTGAGAAGAGAAGTTGGAATCACCCACTTCAATTTCACCATTTTCAAATATGTATAGGTTTTTAACAGAAGGTTTTTGTTGCTTCATCACTTTCCACAATGCTTGTATGAGCTGCAACTGATGTCCTTTCTCTAAATCTTGTGGATTAAAAGTGTTGGTGATAAATTCTGTCTTAGTAAGACGTTTGTATAGAGTGCGATAGTTAGAGTCTTTCAAAGCCATTTTACGAATCCTCTCAATCATTTCTTCAGGAGTTCTTGATGTGTATACATTTTCTTTCACCTTTATGAAAACTTCAGTGAGAGGAAGTAGTGTAACTCCTCCTATAGAAGATTCTCCAGTTTCTCTTTTTCCATCTTTGAGGGTTCCCCTCACTAACGTAGACAAAAGAAGTTTTATAGCACCATCAGCTTTCTTGAAAGCATCCATTGTACTTGCATCTTGATAATCTCCTCTTCCTTCTTTATCTTCATTCTTGTCCTCGTCTTCAAACTCAATGTTGTATGGCTTTAAATACTCTATGTGCTCTTCCACCATACCGTCCCATTGCTCTTTAGTTTTTAAATACATAGAGCCTAATTCATTAAATTGATTGTTTAAAACATCAATTTTCACCTTGTTTTTTTCTTTGTCTTTTTCTTGTTCTTTTAGTTCTTCTCTTATGGTTTTTAATTTTACAAGAAATGTGTTGTATACATCTTTTTGTATTTTTTCATAAACTGTTTTGTCTAGTTTTGAAATATTGAAGAAGCTTTTGTTCCCTTGAACAAAATCATAGAGAATGGAATAAGTCATTTGTTGAAGAGTGTCACCAACAACATTTGGTCTAATTCCTTTCAATCTAAACTCACTAAAGTTTGAAGCAAACACGCTGTCTATATCAATCACTCCTTTGTTTGCTAATGCAAGAGCTGATGTATACAAAGATGGTTTATTGTAATGTCCTGTGCTTATTTTTTCAAATAGATTGGCTGTATTAATTTGTGCTTTATTTCCTGTAAAAAACTCTTTTATAAAATTCACTAAATCTGAAAATAGTTTCAGAATGAATGGTTTTCCGTATGTGGGCTTTGCTGGGATTTTCTTATACAGAATATAATCTCTGAATTCTTCAGCAAGTTGTTCTTTTATTTGTTGTGGAGTTGCTTCAGAGTATTTAATTGTTTCTCCTGTAGGTCTGTCTATGAATGTTCCTTTTCTCTGTCTGAATTCATCTATTATTGCTTTTTGTTCTTCTGGAGAAGAGAACATTTTCCACACTGCTTCGAACACCTCGTGATAGACAGTTCCTATTTCTGCATTTTCATAAACATATATTGCTCCGTCTTTAAACATTCCCCAAACTTCTTCTTTTCCATCTATAGACGTGATTATATTTTTCACTCTATATACAGGAACATTTGGAAAGAATTTCTTAAGCCATTTAGTTAATTGTTCCCAATTCTCTGGTTCAAATCTTTTTAGTTCTTCTTTTAGTTTTTTTCTTGCTTCTTCTCTTTTGTCTGTTGAAACATCAAGATTGTCTAACTCATTAGATATATCCTGTTGTTCATTTTCTGTTAATTGTTGAGAAGGACTAATTGGTGTAACTTCTGTTTCTTCAGCAGGAGATGTTTCTTTTAGATCAGCTAATAATTTATCATATTTATCATATATTACTTTTACAGCATCTTTAAATTCTTGAGTATTTTCAATACCACTAGGAGTATCTATACCTTGAAATAATAAATCACCTTCTTCACCAAAGGTGTCATAATAGTTTGATAATTCTTCTAATCTTCTTGCTGCTAAAGTTTCTGCGGTTTCTTTAACAATAGGAGATGTTTCTAAAGCAGCTAGTTCTGCATCAACAAAATTATAAAGATCTTGTGGTTGTGTTTTTATAAGATGATTAATCCATTTACCTTTAGTTAACATAGGTTTAACTAATGCATCTCCAGTTTTAATCAACCTTAATATTTCATGTTGTTGACTATCTTTTGTAATTACAAAATATGTAGACCCTTTATCATTAGCAACAACATCAGTATATGGTAACCCAATCTTATCTAATTCTGATTTTATTTGAGAAATAACTTCTTCAGAAGTTTGTTCCATTTTACCTGAAGCATCTTGTGTTATATTAATAGATACAGGTTGTTTTTCTATTTCCTGCATCCTGTTTTTAACTGTTTGTGCATCAGCTTTCTTAGCTTCTATATCAGCTTTAGCATCTGTAGAACCAGCAGGAGCTTCTGGAGCTTGTTCTGCTTTTTCAGCTTCTTGTTTCTTTTTTTCTTCTTGTGCTAATGCTTCTTTTTCTTGTTGTTGTAAAAGTGCTTCTTTTTCTATTAAGGGTAATACTTTATTAAAAATATAAATATTAAATTTTGCAAAGTACTCTTCATCACCTAATTCATCTAATTCTTTAACAGTTGTTCCCATAGCTGCATAAAGTTTTTTCATTCCTTCAATGCCTATTTTATCTTCTGTTTTATCAATATTAAATTTAAATCCTCCAGTAGCACCGTTATAAGTAAAAATATATCCTTCAGGACTTGTATTTTCTGTCACACCATCCACTATTAATCTATTTTCTTTAGAAACAATTGGTTGTGTAGCAACCACCACCACTGGTGTAGGAGTGACAATAGGAGCTGAAGGAGCTGTAGGAGCTGGTTGTGCAGCTTGTGGTGTTACAGGAGCAATGGGTGTAATGACAGCTTTCTTTTCAGGAATTGTGTAATCTTTTTGTAAATCTGTAACAGTGAAATACACTGCTTGTTTATTTACATCCCCTTCAACATCTGTCTTTATTGGACGCATGTTTGTTGTTAAAGGAATATCATTTCTATCTGTTGTAAATACCCATCTTTCTTCTTTTGTCACTTCATTAAACTTGAGCTCTTGGTATCTTTTAGAAATCAAATATGTTTTATAGTTTTCCCATTCTCTAAATACAAGATTACCATCTTCATCAATGTCTATTATCTCTTTGTATATTTTAGTTTTTGCAACGCTATTAGCTAGCATTGTAGAATTAGTGTTAGTGTACATTTCCTCTAACAATCCTATTATTTCTAATTTGTTGTCTTCTATGCTAGAAGATTTAAATTCAAACTGCTTACCGCTTTTTCCAAAGAATAAATAAAGACCATCTTCTGTTCTATTAAACCACAATTGACTCACTGAAGCACTTTCTGACATACCTTTAGAGCCCCAATAGATTGTTGATTTCAACCAATTGAGCATGCTTTGAGATTTCTCATCTTTTAGGTTTTTGTTCTTTTGAACATTTTCTGACAAAGCTTTTAACACTTTGTATATAGTGAGAGCTTGATTTTTATTTAGTCTTCTGTTATTAAGTTTAACAATACTGTTAGACAAAACTAATATCACTCTTCCTAAAGACTTACTTATAGAAAAGTTTCCTTTAGCAAATAAATCATTTTTTGTAACCACTTGCACATCAGCAGATGGTATTTCTGACTCACTAACAAGCTGTGCATCCTCTAAAGAAGTTTTTGCTCTGTAGTCTCTTTGTTCTACTTCTTTTCCTTCTTTGTTTATTTCTTTATAGGTTACATACACAGGATTGCCCCAAGATGCTTGTATTTCGTGAAGTGTGTCAGAGGGTGACAGTAATGTTTTTGTTCTCCATGCTTCAAATTGAGTAGAAAGAGCAGTTTTTACATTATCATCAATACCTTTTCTAAACATGCTCTGTCCTTTGTATTGTTCACTCCAATCTAGAGTGGCAGGAAACACTTGATAGATTGTGTTTTCTGGAGAAGGATTTTCAATTTTTTCACCATTCTCATCTATGAAATGGAAGGTGCCATCCTCATTTTGTTCTACCATAACAAGAGCTATAGTTTGTGTAGGATCTACAGAGGATGTACCTTTTAGATGAACCATTAAACCTTTATTTGCATCGTATTCACCTTTTTCATTTTTAGGAACAAGTCCTAAAGAAGCTTCATTCTTTGAAGTGACAATGATTCCACGAATGTTTGCTTTGTTTTTTAGCTTTGGAAATCTCACTCCAAATAGGTTTGCACGTTTGTGGTGAGGAAGATCCGTTAGCGTGGGTGTTGTACTACTTACCACTTGTAAATCTTCTTTGCGATTACCTGGTTCGAATGTGTCTTGTTCTCCATTCTCTACGTCTACAGTTTTATTCAATATAGACACATCAGCCGTATCTGTAATACCCTTTATTACATTTTCATCTTTAAAAACTTCTTCCTCTTGTTTTCTTTTTTCTGCTTCTTTTATTACATTCTTGAAAGCCATCAAGAATGATTCTTTCACTCGTTGTTCTGAAGAAAGCTTCTTATATGATTCTTCTAGCTCTTTTAGATTTTTCTGTATATTTTCACTACGAGATTTTGAAGAAGGTATTTTTAATTCATCTTCTAATAAAGTGATTTGATTTTGTAATGCTAATACAGCTTCTGTATATCCAAGTTTTTCTGCTATGAATTGTTTAGCTCCCTCTTCTCCATAGAATTTTTCTAAGTTTTCGAGGTATTCATCTATTACAACAGGTATTTTATTTTCACTCTTTAGCTTACTTACAAAATCACTTAACTTTTTTAATGATGTAGTTAATAAATCTTTTAGAGAAGAAAGTATATCGTTTCCTGTTTTAATGCTTTGCTGAATTGTTTCTCTTGTCTCGTTTAAATCTTTTATATTATCTTCAAATTCTTGGATTACATCTTTAACATCTGTAGGCATTTCTTTTACATTCTCTAACATAGAAGTTAGATATTCTATTTGCCTATCAAATTCTTCTTCTTCTTCTGTTAAATTTGCTATCATTTTTTCTACAAAAGGAATTTGTTCAGAAGCTAATTTAATAGCATCTAAAGTTCTTTGTAGTTCTAATCTAGCTTCTTTTGTAGGCTTTTTAGCATTAGAAAGTTCTTCAAATCTTTGTTCATCTTTTTCTAATTGCTCTCTTAATTTCTCAAGTTTCTTTTTGTTAGCTTCTATTTTATTATTAGCTTCTTTAAGAGCAGATTTAGCATCAGTTATTAATTTCTCAATTATAGTAATTCTGTTGTTAACTTTTTTCTCTAACAATGATTCTCTTGATTCTTCTGCTATAACTTCAGCTAATTGTTTTTTCTCTTCTTCAGTTTGTGTAGGAGTGATTTGTTTTTCTTCTGGAGTGTTGAATTTATATTCTTCGCCAGGTTTCACCTCACCTATTTCCACCATCTTTGCTTGTGCAAACCCTTCAGATGCTACAAAATCTTTACCATCCACTTCTATGGTTTTTATCTTACCCGCACCATCCATGTATGTAAATAATAGAGTGCGAGTTTTATCACTCCATCCTAACATTCCTTCTACAGGAACTTGTAACTTGTTACCATTGTTGTCAGTTATAGTTTTTTTCTTTCCGTAATATTTATATATTTTATTAATTCTATCTTTATAAAACTTTGCTTTTATATTACTTTCCACTGTAGAAACCTTGGCTAAATTGTAATTTAACAATACATCTTTATCTACATCTCTCTCTTGACCATTAGCATCTTTTATTTTAATTGTCCCATCTGCATTTTCTTTTATAACAGTGAGTGTAGGGTAGGTGGTGTATTTAAAAACTTCAGATTCTCCAAAACTGCTTTTAAAAATTCTTTTTCCTAACATGTACTCTGTTCCTATTTCAATATCTCTTTCACCTTTCTTGGTTTTTACTTTTATTGTAGGAATAGGCTTTGGAACAGTGTTCCCTGCATCATCAACAATTGTTTCTTCTTTTTTCTTTTTCTCCACTTCGTACTTCTTAGGAGCCTCCACTATATCTTTGTACTCATTTAAGAATTGTTTTCTTCTTAATGATAGTTCTTGTAGGTCTTGAAAATCTCGTCTTAAATCTTTCTTGTCATCTTCTGTTAGATTTTTTTCATTCTTTGCATCCTCTATTTCAGCTAATGTTTTTTCAACTGCTTCTGTAGAAGGATTGTCTTTTACATATTCATCCAAAGAGGCTTGTGCAGTGGTTATGCCTTTGCTTAATAGCTTTCCTGCTAATTGAGGAACTCGTCTATTATAATCAAATATTTTAGATCCTGCGTACACAAGTTTTTCAAGCACCTCATCACTATACACTCGTTTGCCATCTTTGTCTACAAGTCCTTTGTATTTCAGATTCACTGAATCATAAACTTTTATAGCATGTTCAGCATGAGCTTTCAAATTGTCAAGACGAGCAATAAATGATTCTTGTGTATCTGTTTCTGCTGCTGTTCCTTTTTCTTTTAATGCTGCAAAGTCTTCTTGTGCTTGTTGTTTTAATTCTTTTATTTCAGAAAAAATGGTTCCACTTGCACCATATTTTAAACGAGGTTCAATGAATGTATGAGCATAATCAAACTCAAGATCTTTACTCTCAAGAATGTCTCCTCGTCTAATAGCTTCTTCTCTTTGTTTTTGAATAATTTCAGCAGCTTTTACACTACTATATGCTTTAGTTAAATTATCTTTTAGTAAAGATTTATTTAATGCTGCTATTTTTTCTTCTCTGAGTTTTCCCTCTTCTCCACCATATCCTGTAAATCCTCTTTCTCCTATTTTACCAGTGCCAAACAAAGAAGGTTTTAGTCTACCTTGTTCATCTTTTTTTAATCCTATTGCTCCTGAAGAAGAAAGAGCTCCTGAGAATCCTCCTGTAAAAATGTTTAGCAACCCCTCGTCTGTTGTAAGGGCTTCTTTAGCACCTGCTAACAATCCATCATCTAAGAAAGAAGCTTCGTGATCTCTGTATTTTTTATCAAAATAGTTTTGTGTACCTGTTTGAATAGCAAACTGAGCACCTTCTTCAAATGCTTCTGCTCTATTGAAAAATAAAGAGCCTATCTTTCCTGTTTTATATAGAAGTTTTCCAAATCCTTTTTCAGGAAGATTTGATACATATTTTCCTAAAGTTTTATCAAACCTCATGTCAGCAAAAAGCTTATTTCCTAATTCATTAATAATGCCCTTTTCAGCCTTATAGGAAGACCCTAACATCTTAGGAAACTGAATATAGTTAGTTGCTGTAAGAAGGGCTACGTTAAGTCCTAATGACCAATTACCTACACTCTCAGCACTCTTATTTATCTCTTTTAAATCATTTTCTGTGGGAGAATATCCGTGAGTTTTGACAAACTCATCTATCATATTTTTTCTAAACTCTTGAGAGTTACCAAGAGCTTCCATTCCAGCTTCTCCTGTTGTACCAAGAAATGCTACAATTCCTTGATCAGCTTTCATTAATCCTTTTCCCACTTGTTGTTTAGCACCATTCCATAAATTTTCTAATTTAGATGTAACACTAGACAATTTTGCTATGTTAGGAGATGCAACTTCTGCTGCAATTGTAGCATCTGCTGCAGCAGCCATTTTAGTACCTGCTGACATTAGTTTTGCTGTAAGACCCATTGCTTTAAATGCAGCTCCAAACGTAAAGCCTGATGCAGCTGCACCAGCCATAAAGCCCATGTTCTTTACAATATTGTCAAATAGGAAATTTGCTGTAAATAAGTTTTCTGGTTCCCACCAAGAACCACTTCTTTCTCTTTCAGTTTTATATAATGCATACTTGTCATTCCATGAATTGTTAAATTCATCAAATGATCTTGTCATGTCATTATCGTAAAATGCAGAAAGCTTTCCTTTTTGTTTAAATATTTCAGTAACTCCATTAACAAGTCCCACTGTACCATTAATGAATGTTGTACCTGCAATACCTGCCATTTGTATTACACCATTACGAGCTTTCTCAGCAACTGATTGTCCCTGAGCATACATTTCTTCATTGTCCCTTCCAGGAAAATATAAAGGAAATCTTCCAGATGTTGGAATGTCTTTTGTAGACACAACAGGAAAGTCACTTTTTTGAATAGGTCCTTGTTTGAGAATGTTTTTCAACAACATCTCATTCAACTTTTCTATCTCAACATCATTACTTGTTTTTTTAGGAACAGGTTCTTTTGGAAAATTCTGATTTATTATTTCTTGATTAGAACCTTGTTGGTTTTCAACATTGATTTGTTCTGGCATTATTTAATATTTTTAAGAGATTGTATAGCTGCGTCCGTTATTGACTGATTAAGTCTATCTAACATCATGTTTGGTGTTCCGTCTTGATTATATTTGTTATATGGGGTGGGAAGAGTGTATGTAGCAGAAAGTTTTCCTTTATCTTTCTTAAAAAATTTATAAACCTTCATCCAAGCTAAGTTAGGGTCACCAGCATCGTCAATCAAATCAGCAGTTATTGTATAATCAAGATTTTTATCTAAGTTTGGCATTTCATCTGCTCCCCAAAATGCTGATGCTGGATCATCGTGCGTCATGCTCATATTTGTTGTTTTGTTAAAATTGAGCTGCTGCAAAGTTTTAGGAAGTTGTAATCCTGTAGGAGCTCTTGTTCCAGTGATGTATGCATATTGATCATCATCAATTGTTACAGATGCATGCCCTCCAGTTTTAGAATCTGTAATAGTTAATATATGTTTAGATGGGGATGTTCCCACTCCAGGAATTGTTGTAACTTTTATAGCACCTTTATCATCTGATAATAGCACTGTTTGAAGATTTTTCTCAACAAATCCTGGAGTTTCATTTATATCATTTTTATATTGTTCAAGTATACTTGATATTTTACTATTTATGAGTTGTTTATTGTCGCTAGTTCTAGTGATAACTTGTGACACAGGCTGTTGCACTGTTCCTGATTTTATATACATTTCACCTTCTATTTTAGAAAGTTCTTTATACTTTGAGTTTTTTAATAAATCTTTTGCTTTTGAGTATTCTTTATCTGTAACAACTGCTCCACTGTCTCCTAAACTTTCTACCAGTGTTGTTTTAAATTTGTCAAAGTTTTTTCCATACTTAAGAGATAGACGATTATAAATCTGATCACGTTCTAAACCTTTAGCTTCTTCCATTATTACATAATCAAGAATATCGTGTTTAGGAATTGTCATTGGGGCACCATTGGCATCTGTGGTTTGTATATTGGAAATACTTTTTAATATATCATCTGTAGAAGAAACAGAGAGTCCTTTTCTCTTTGCTTCAACTAATGCTTGAGCTTTGTGGTCTTGTATGTTTTTTGCATCGTAGTTTACTTCTTTCATTAAATTTTTTTGTTGTGCAATTAACCCTTTAAATTCTTTTGGAATAATTGAAGGATTAACATTCCAATCAGCAAGCTGTTTTGCAGCAAACCTTGCTGTAAATGTATTTACATCTCCAGACTCATTGTCTACAGATTCTTTATTATTTTTTGCAGCATCAGAAATGTGTTTATTGATTTCTTCTTCTGAAGCACCTCTATAAATTTTTTTAAAATACTCAATTGTTAATTTTTTATTTGTTTCATTAAGTGCGGTCACTTTGTTGTTAAACTCATCAATCACTTGAGTTTTTGCATACGTTGGATCATCTTTTGTAGGAATAGGTTCTTTTAAAAGATTTTTATTGTCTGTTTCAGGAATTACAAGTCCTGGAACTTTTACACCATATTTATAGAAAAGTTCTAATTTGTATTTTTCTTCACTGCTTAATTGATCCCTCACTTTTAAATTATAATCCTTCTGCCATTTTTGATCTTCTATAGCATCTCTTTGTAATTGTCTGTTAAACTTGTTTTGTTCCATTGTCACTGTAAATAATGGGTTTACAGAATACTTTTCAGAAATACTTCTTCCTGAAAGTTCTTTAGACATAGAAGTTAAATAGGAGTTTGTCCAGAGGGATGCTCGCACAGCATCTGGGTTTCTATCTACAGCAGCTAAACTATTGCTTACAGAAGTTTCAAGGTTTGATTTTAAACTTTCGTAATATTCTTTTTGTTTTGTCAAAGAAGCTATTGTAGCTTCATCTTTTGTGTTTTTTGAATTCTCATTTATTAATTCTGTTTCTAGCATTAATAAATTGTTGTCCACTTGTTTGAGCTGTCCACTAGTGTTTTCGATTATTTCATCTTTTAACATTTGTGGAGTGTAGTGAGCCTTGTTCATTTCTCCATCAATGGCAAGTTGTTTGTAGTCTGAAGAAGTGAGGGCATTCTTAAATGCATCTAATATTTTTGCAGGATCTTTACCTTTTGTTATTTTTTCCACCATGATGGGATTCCACTTATATCCCACTAATTCTTTTTTAGAATTGTATTCTGGAATACGATTACCATTAGCATCAGTTTGATATATTTGTTGTATATCACTTTCATCCACTCCCACTTCTTTTGCAATGTCTTTTATTTTTCCCCATACATCTATAGGTTTGAAATAACTTGCAGACAGTGCTTCTCCTGGAGCTTTACCATTAAGCCAAGGTGAAGCATCTTTATGAAACTTGTTTGTATTATTTACATTTTCTTTTCCTGCTTTCCTATCTTCTTCTATATCTTTAAGATTCTTTCTATAGAGAGCTGTAGAGTTAACGGCTGTTTGAACACCTTCATCCCTGATGATTTGTTTAGCCATACCACCAACAGAATTAACTAATTGATGATTGGAGAAGTCTCCTCCTGCCACCTTCTTCAGGTTGCTTCCTAATTCATTAAGTTTGGATTGGAGGTATTGTTTATCAACATCTCTTACAACATCCATTCCTGCAATGCTGTCTACGTATGATTGTATTTTCTCAACCCCTTTGTCGTATTGTTCTTGCTTATACATTCCCACCTTCACCATTTCGTCTACAGGAAGTTGTTGTATATAAGGGTTGAATTTGTGTATTGCGTCAGTAAAAGAAGCCATTAGCAAATGTAATTTAAAATGTTATGTCCACCAATAGGTGTAATAGTTTTTATTAATTTCGTATAATTAGAATGATTAGAAGTGTTTGAATGCTTTTACAATAGATCCGTTTCTTGCTGTTTTACCTTTTGTGGTTTTCTTTGCAGCAGGGGTTTCTTCTCCCATTCTATATTCAACAATTTTTCCGTCATTGTCTAATACAGGAATATAAGACTTACCAGAACTTGCTACAAGGTTTTCTGTTTGGAAGTTTTCAGGAGCATTGTAATTTATTGCTCTACCATTCTTGTCATATCTATAATTATACATATTCTCAAGAACACCAAGCTTTCTGTTCTCTAGTTTGTTTTGAGCTATTTTGCTAGCTATGCTGTCTAGTGCTGTAAGAGCTTGTTCTTTTGTATTGCTCTTAGCTTGTGCTTGTCTTTGATATTGTGTATCAAGGATTCCAAGATTTTTTATTTGAGCATCGTTGAGTGTTGCTCTGTTTCTATTATAAGCTTCCATTTTGGCAGCTGTGTTCAATCGTTCTTGTTGTCCTAACACTTGTGAATTAGCTGCGTATTTTTGAGCTGCTAATGATGCTGCTGCTGCAGGATTATATCCAGCTTGTCTTTGCATAGAATTGAAGTCAGCTTGGTTAGCGTTTAGTTGATCTTGGAGAGACACACTATATGGGGTTTCTAGTTGGGGATAGTAGAGTTGTGCTTGTACTGGTTCTAGAGTGTTCATAGCCATTGATGCCATTTCTGGATAGAGCTGTGTTGGATCTAGACGTTCTTGGTTTGTAGGTCTTATGTAAGGAATTAATGATTCCCACCATTCTGGACCTTTTGGAGGTGTAGTTCCTGGAGGCGGTAATGGTGTTGTTAATGTTGGAGGGGGTGGAATTTTAATAGGAGGCATTTCACGAATAGGTTTATCAGGAGGACTATCGTTTATAGGAACTATTGGACGCTTTGGTTTTGATATGTCAAACTCATAAGGACTATCAGGATAGAGAGGTGTTGCTTTAGTGTAGTCTATAGGAGTGGCTTTTAGTTTTGACACATCCTTTCCTGTCAATTGTCCATAGACAGTCCTTTCTTTTGGAGAAAGTGTATCACTCTTAGCTTTGCTTTCTAAATATGCAAGAGACCTTTTTCCTTCAGCCGTTTGTAATAAATCTGGATATTGTTTTAAGAGAGTGGCAAAAGTGTTTTTTCCTCCTTCTTTTACAACTGATATGTGATAGGGATCTTTTTTCCAATCTAGTCCATGGAGACCTTCTTCTTTTGCAGCAGCATGTGTTGTTTTTTTGTAAATGTTTGGATCTTTAATTAGTTCACCATCTACAAATATTGCAAAATCTTTTGCTCCACCAAAATTGTGAACAGACACATCACTTGTTGATGCTCCTGTTTTTACAAATCCTGCTTGTGTATTAATATCTCTGTCTCCAGAAGTTTCTCTCACTTCCACTTTCTTTCCTGGATAGAGAGCTTGTGCTTTCTTTAATGCTTTCTCTTTTACATTATCAAACTTCTTAGAGAGGGAGATTCCGTCTTCTGCAATTGACACACCGTTTCTTGCATATTCTGATTCTCTGTCTTGTTTGATTATTCCTCTGGAGAGAGCATCGCTTTCTAAACCATGCTCTTTAGCTGTATCAAGAATTGCATTTTGAATACCTGCTGCTAGTTGTTTCTTTTGAGCAATATCTTTTAACACCATGTTGCTTCCATTGATGTTAGCTTGTGCAGAAGCAAGTTTTAATTGATCAAATGGATTGTTCTCATCTAGATTATCAAGCATCTTCAAAGACTTCTCTATAGTTTTATTTTGTTTGTTTTCTATTTTACTTAAGTGATTTGCGTAGTGTTTGAATTTCTTTCCTTCAGCATTTCTATCTTGCAACTCTTGTACACCATATTTAGGAATTTTCATGTTTCCAAATACAACAAGATTTTCTTCATCACCGCCATCTCTAAGTTTGACAGCAGGTTCACCTCTTTCCACTTCTACAGGATTGTCACCATATGTAACACCAATTCCACTTTTTCCTTCAGAGTTTGTTTCATCATGAGATTGTCCTCTGAACATAACTGTTTCTCCACCATCTGGTAGATAAGGATTGTAAGAAATAGGTTCAGCATGTCCTCCCCAATGTGTTTGAAGTTCTCCTCCCATAGCATAAGTTTGCATAGCTCTTTCACTTGGTTGTATGTATGGAGAAGAGGATATGTTACCACCTGCTCTTAATGTGTCCATCATTGGATCTGGAGAAAGCAAATCATTTACATCGTAGTCGCCAAACTTTGTTATCACTTGAGGGTTGTATTCAGGATTCATCCATCCACCTTCTTCATACATAGGAAGAGACATTCCATCTTCTGCAAATGCTGAATATTGATTACGCATTTGGTTTCCTATGTTTTGAGCCATTGCTCCTTTGAACATGTTGTTTTGCATTCCTGTAATATTACCTGCTGTGCGTTTAGCTTGTGCACCCCCAATCACTCCTCCAATAGCTCCACCAATAGCAGAACCTGCAATTTTACCAAGAGGTCCAAATGCAGAACCTATAACACCTCCTGCAGTGCTTCCTAATTGACCTGCTCCAGAGGTTTGTCCTTTTCCTCCTCCTAACCAACTTCCTGCAAATTGTCCAACATTGCCTGCTTTATCAGCACCCATTTCTTTAAGTCCTCCCACGATGCTTGATCCAGCCTTTTTTCCAAACTTTTGAATAGCTGACATAAATCCTCCAAGCTGAAACTGTTTCATATTTTCACTATCAGCCAATGGTTCATATCCACCATCAGTGTAAATATCATTGGGATCGTATGTGTTTTGTATTTCTGCACCATCTCTTGCAAGAGTGTTATATCCTGTACCATAAGGATTGCCCATTTGATTGGGAGCAAATGACATATCTTCTGGACGTACATATTTTCTTTTCACTTTTTCTACAGGAGATTCTGCTGCTTTTAATGCAACATCACTCACTTTGAGCCCTTGTTTAGAAGCTAATTCGTTTTGTCTATCTTGTCTGATTTGTTGCACCTCATCAATTAGCTTACCAGGAAGTGTGTCTTTTTGATCTTCCACTTCTTTCTTAACATTCTGCCATCCTTGTTGAAACTTAGAAAGAGGTTTTGGACCAGGTTGCATTGCTTTGTCTTGTTGATATGCACTTCTCTGTGCAGGAGCCATAGACATTCCTTGCATAGGATCTCTGTTACTTCTCTGAAACTGTTGATTAATATCATAATCTCCTTGAGTGAAGTCAGGAATTTCTATTCCCTTTTGAGCACTTTGCATCTTACCAACAAATGCCCCTAATGAATTTAATGCATCAGGTTGTTGATAGTTCACCATTGTTGGCTCGAAAGAAGGCATGTTGGGATTTTGTTTTTGTTCTATAGAAGAATAGCTTCCTATTTTTTGTCCTTCTTGTGCTTGTGGAGGATTGGAGAAATCTGTCAATTGTGTTAATTGCTTTTTCACCATGGCTGCTCCCATTTTAGCTTTCTTGAATTCTTTACCATGCACCTTCATGAATGCTTCTTCAGATGGAAATTTCTTGTAGAAAGATTTCTCATCTTTAACACCAGCAATTTTTAAAATATCTTGTTTCATATTAATTTTATTCTATAATTATTAATTGTATTTTTCTAACCAACCACCGTTCTTTTTAACAGGGTATTCTACCACTTTCTTTCCTTTGAATTTGTAGTGTTCTCCTGGATGCATATATTGTACATCACCCTCATCAGAGATTCCTATTAATGGTTGATGAACACCTTGCATTGTTATATTGTTGCTTCCTATTTCTACAGGCTTTCCCCAATTCTTAGGATTCCAATATCCGTTGTCATCTTTGGTTATTTTTCCACCTTGTTTTTTTTGTTGCAATGCTGCTGCTCCTCCTATTGCTCCTGTAATAGTATATGGATTTAATATAGATGTTCTAAATCTATAAGGTTTATAAACTTCATCTATAGGATAAGTTTCTTCAACTTTTCTTATCAATCCTTTAGGAAGAATAATTTCTTTTTCTCCACTATATTGAGGATACGAACTTGCTTCTGGAATAGCTATAGATTGTATATTACCTCCTGGAACATCAATTAATTCAGATGAAATATTTTCTCCAAAACTACTATAGTCTTTTGGTATAGAGGTTGATAAAAAAGAATCGTCTTTAAAAATATCTCCTGTTGATAAATTTGATCTTGATTTTTTTATTCCTAAAGGTAAATGTGTTTCTGGGTGTAATAACTCTACATCATAATTGCGTACACCTCTCATAACTTGAAACGGTTTATCAGCTTTATTTTTTAAAATTGATTCCAATAACTTATTGCCTTGATCTTTATAAAAATTTCCTGTAGTTCCTAAAGAAGTTCTATTTTCTCTAAGTGCTCCATTTATTGAATTATCATAACCATGTGTATAAGCATCAATGATATTCCAATCTTCACTTGATAATTTTGATACATCATATCCTGAATTGTTTATAAGATTTAAAATGTCTTCACCTTTTGTGGATGGGAATTCATTTAATTTATCATAGGGTTGAAATTCTATTTGTTGTCCTTTAGCATTTCTTATAATAGGATTATTAAATTGAGGAATTTTATCATGTATTAAATTTCTAATAAATAATCCATGCTCTTTTCCTCCACTGCCTGTAACTGTTGAATTTTTAAAATGATTTATGGATTGTTTGTGTAACTCTTTAAGTTCTTCTGGAGATATATAATTTGATAGTCCTTTATAAATTTCTTCTCTCCATTTACCATATTGATCATCCGTTAATGGTTCACTGTAATTAATGGGTTTTTTATTTGGAGTAACAATTTGGCTTTTATTTTTTATTATATCTTGAACTTCATCAAAATTTATTGAATTATACGTTTCTTCAGGTAGATTTAAATCAAATATTAATTTTTCTTCTTCATCTAAGTGATGAGTATAATCTTTTATAAGTTTGTCTGTTATATCAGACTGTTGTAAACCTCCAGAAGGTGAATTAACATCATAATAAAATTCTTTAGGTAATGAAGGTAATTCATTTGATAAATTTTTTGCTGCTTTGTTTTCTAAATATTCTTTACCTGCGTTCTTTAAACCTTTTGCTAATGCTTTTACACCCTTACCAACTAATGGAGCAGCAGCACTTGCTATCATTTCTGCATCTATCATTGGTTCAACAATGTTTTCGTATGCTCTGTTGAGCATTCTGTCTTGTTGAGGATTGAATCTATCTTCTATAGAGCCAGTTGTTGGGTTATATCTTTTGCCACTTTGTTGGGCGTATTGTTCATTTAGCTGCCTTCTTCTTTCATCATTAATTGGAGATGAAGCTTTTTGTAATGATGGTTGTTGAGCTCTTAGTTTTGCATCTAATGCTTTTGCCTCATCAGCTTTTCTTTCAGCAAGAGTTCTCATGTCTCTTGGTTGTTTTTTCACTGCTGTACCATCTTGACTAATAGTTTTAGCATCCCAATCAAGTCCATTCTGATAGAAGGACATTTCTTTTCCATTCTGTGCAGAAGCTTTTGTCTTCTTAGCGTAAGGACCATTTGAGGGAATGTTTTTTGTACGTGCGTATGTGAATCCTACAGAACCAGGGAGAGAGCCTCCTAATTGAAACTGTCCTCCCCATGCAGGGCTGTAGTTTCTACCTGTTATGTCATATCCTGTTCCTACGTAATCTGGACCTGTAGTTGTAGAAGCATCATTATAATTAGGTTGTATAGGACCACCATCATTAAACTTAGTTAAAGCATCATAATAGTTTTTAATCTTATTTACATATTGACTTTTTCCTTCAGCATCACCTGTCTTTAGTGAGTTTGGAGATTGCCACATGTAAGCAATTTTCTCAACATCTGTTAATTCAGGATTGTTACCTTTAGTTTTTAATTTTAATGATAATTCACCATCTTTATTAACAAATGAATATCTATCTGACTTAGTTAATTGTTTAAGATAGTTATTAACTTTTGTTGTATCTCCATCTTCATATCCTGGAATTTGAGAATAAGGAATACGTTTATTTAACTCATCAATAAATAAACCATCTTTATTTAGTTTACTATTGGTAGATCTAAAGTTTTCAATAAATCCTGGTTGATTGATTGTTTTAACTCCTGGTTTTAATCCTTTATCATATAAACGTTTTGCATCTTTATCTGCTACACTAAGATACATCATTGTAGCAATTGCTGAATTATATGGATCTTGTATATTACGTAAATTTCCATTGCCCTTATATTTTTTACTAAGTGCAGTTTTTAATCTTTTATCTTTTGTAACATTGTTAAAATTTAATTGAGTCATGCCTTGAGTGCTACCAAAATTATCAGCAAAACCCAATGCTCCTCCACCTTCAGATTCAGCCATTGCTATAGCTAGTGCTGAATTTGCAAGTCTATTATAATCAGAATCACTTAAACCTAAATTACTAACAAGTTCACCTTTATTATCACTTAATGCTTGTGCAAACTTTGATAATTTTTCTTTATCAGCCTTTGGGGAACGGGATTTACCATCTTCATTTATTTGTGCCCAAGATTGTTTAGTTGCAGCTAATAGTTTATCTATGTTAGCTGAAAAAGGAGTTAATTCAGTTTTTAATATTCCTTTTTTATTAAGATTTTCTTTTGTATTAGTAGCTACACTTTTAGGAACACTTATGTTTTCTAACTCATACCCTAGTTTATCTTTTAACTCTTTGCTTATTTCATCAAGAGTTCCGTATTTACGTGTATAAGAATCATAAAATATAGGTTTGCCACTATCATCATATCCAACTGCTTCTGTACTATGATGAGAAGGTTGAAGACCGTACTGGGTATTCATACCTTGACTACGTTGTTTGTTACTGGTTTCTCTTGTACCAGCAGGTCCCCATCCAGCAATTGCTCCTGTTGGAATATCTGTTGGTATTGCCTGTTTTGCTGCACCACTATATATATTCTTACCTCCTGATTTTACAATTGCACCATGTATATCCCAACTATCTGCAGATCCAGATCTTACATCTCCTTTCAAATAAGGATTATCTTTTACTAGTTTTTCACTAGGAGTACCTGGTGTACTTATTAAATTTAAATCTTTTGTCCAAATATCATTACTACCAGGAATACCTTTTATTCTTCCAGCAGTCATGTCGTATGCCTTGCGTGAACTTTCTAAACAGTTACCTGTGGGACAATATCCATTATTAACATCATTTAAAAACTGTAACTCCGCAGGAGTGTAGGTTAAATCTGTAAGATTAATTAATGGTTTTGGTTTCTTTTCAATTTCATCGCCTTCTGCAGCATACCTATCAAGCCACCCACCATTCTTCATAATGTTCTTTCCACATATATGACATATTGTTGCATCCTTTTTACTGGAACTTGATTTGTCCCATGAATGTCCACATGTGCATGTAATTTTATTAGCCATTATTTGTAAGAGATTTGTGATGGAGAAATGAGGAATTGGGAGACTAATTTCAAATCAGATTTGTCGTCAAGGACATGACGTACTTTCAAATCCTTGGCTCTTAGAGGAGACTTCTTAAAGCTTCTCTTAGAATAGTCCATGTTTGGTTGATTAACTATCTTATCTATAGAAACACTCTCGCAAGTTTTTATGAATGCAGGTTTTGTTATGTCTTTTAGAAGACTCCAGAATGTATTGTATTGATAGAAGTTATCACTCTTAGTGTATGTGATGGTTTTACTGTCTGTGAAATACACTGGGTATTTTAAATAATCACTAAGATTATTTTTTGGTTTTGCTACAAGATTTAGAATCCCTGAGCTCTGTTGACCATTATAAAGAATTGCTTTATTGAAATATTCATTTATTTCCACCTTTCCGTCATCAAAGAATACACCATCATCATTAGGAAAATACCTGTATGACTTTGTGTAGTCTTTTATGTTTTGTAAAATCTCATCTTGAAACTTATATGAGAAAGGATATTCTATTATGTATGGATTGATACATCCGTAATATGTATTGTATATTACAGGGTTTTGTAAATGTATCCAGAGAGAAGCTGTATTGAGAGGAGTGAATTTAATGGCAGCCAATTGTTGTATAGTTGCAGTTCCAATGGGAATCTCTATGTGTTTGTTACAACATGCTCCTACAGTCTGTAGAAGAATGGTGGTGATATTGTCTTCTACAGAATATGAGATTCCATCAATGAGGGATTGTTTGGGAACATTTGTCCCAAGAACATTTCCTCTATCATCAGAAATATTAAACAGAGAAACTTTATTTCCTGCTCTCTTCAACTTTACAACAATTGTCTTTGCCATTAATAATTATTTATTATCGTTCAGAAAGACCGCCAAAAGTGGCTAACACTAGTATAACTAGCATAAAAATAAAAACCTGAGACAAAAGCGTGTAGTCTGCGTCATCACTTTTCTTAAAGAGATGAACAAGCTTTAATTCACTCATTGCAAATGCTACAATAAATGCTTCAGGAATAGCTAACAAATAACACAATCCATAACTTAAATTGGTAAATTCACAAATGTAAATTTGTCCAATGATTGCTCCTAAAAATAAAAGTCCTTTGATAAAATTCATATTGTTTGTTTTTTAATTGTAAATAAAAGTGAAATCATAAGTTTGTTTCTAATGTTTTTAACCAGTTTATTTTGTCCATTTCAACTAAAATTTCCTCCCAAGTGTAAACTTTATTATCAATTAAATAAGGTGCGATTGAATTTGGAATGGTGTTATTTTCATTTTTAAACCAATTCACAACAAAATAATTTCCATCATTTGATATTCTTAAATTTTCACTATCATTTTGAATCAATTCATTATAATCAATTGAATTTTTATAATCAATTGATAAAATTCCATAATTTACAATGTTATTAATATCCATACTTTGCTTTATTAAAGTTAAAATTTTGTGTAATTTCAGAAGATGTAAGTAATCTGTTATACATAATTATTTGTCCAAATTTACAGCCTGCTGTTCCATCTTGATTAATTCTTAGGAAATTAGGTTGAGTGTTATTAAATGCTCCTTGAGTTGCTGTAACTGGTGTTCCTTCATTAATTTGTACTTGCAAAGGATTTGATGTTCCATTATCTCTAATCAAAGTTATAAAATACCAATTATTTAAGGATAAAGAACGTGTAATTCTTGTTTTGCTGTTATCTGAAGAGCCTAAAAATTCATATTGATATGGAGTTTGATAATACGAAAAAAATGCCCAATCATAAGCAGAATATGAATATGCCGTTCCACCTGATGATATCCAAATTCCATAAAGTGAGGGCACTTTTGTAGGGTTAAACCAAAATTGAACCGTGTTAACTGTTCCGTAAGTGTAATTAGATACAAGTCCCTTACTGCTAACTCCGTCAAAATTAACATACTTACCGCCTGTGCTTTCTGTTCCTCCAGTTGTAGATGATAGAGACATTGTAGAACTTCCTGGGGATACTAAATTTGTCCAAGTTGAACCGTTTAGTGTATAGCTTGAGGCATTATTTGCATCGAGATGATAAATTAAACCGCTTGTTACAATTTGTGCGGGAGCAACTGTAGTGGTTGTGGAAGTAGTTGATGTAGATGTACTCGTTGTTGTACTAGTGGTAGATGTTGTACTTGTAGTAGAAGTACTAGTTGTAGATGTGGTTGTTGATGTTGTGCTAGTTGTAGTGGTAGGTCTACTAGTAGTAGTAGATGTTGTTGTAGATGTAGTGGTGGTTACAATAATTGGATTAGGATCAGGAATATTAGAACAAGTAAATCCTGCATTAAGTATTGTGTATATTTGACCAGATTCTCTCACTGCATTATATGCAACTACGCCATCAGAATAATATCCTAAAGCAGCTGGAGTGAGCAGAGCAGGATCGTCAAAGATTCTGCAACCTATTGCTAATGTCGAACAATTTGAATAAACATTTGCCATTTATATCTTTAGTTTTATAAACATGATGAACTGTAATTATTACAAGCAGCAAAATCGCTAGTTAATGAATAGCCTAAACAAAACGCATAAGATGGAGGAATTGTTGTAGTGGTGGTAGTGGTGGTTGGAGGTCGAGTTGTGGTGGTTGATGTTGTTGTGCTTGTTGTGCTTGTGGTAGATGTAGTAGTGCTAGTTGTACTTGTTGTAGATGTTGTTGTTGATGTAGTAGTGGTAGGTGCTTGAGTGGTTGTAGTGCTGGTAGTAGATGTTGTTGTGGTTGTTGTAGGTGGCTGCGTAGTAGTGGTAGTGGTTGTAGAACTTGTTGTACTAGTGGTGGTTGTAGGAGCTGCTGTGGTAGTAGTTGACGTTGTAGATGTAGTGGTTGTAATAGGTTTAGTAGTTGTTGTTGATGTGGTGGTAGATGTAGTGGTGGTGGTAGGAATTGTTGTTGTTGATGTAGATGATGTAGATGTTGTTGTGGTGGTGCCATTTGAATACACAGCTTGTCCTGCTAGTCTACAATCAGGGAATGCTGAATAAACTGCTGTTCCTGCAAGTGTACAATTTGGATAGGTGCTGTAGACAGCTGTTCCTATTAATTGACAATTGTAAGGAGCTTGGTACACAGATGTTCCTATTAATGTACAATTTATTGGAATTTGTGTTGTTGTTGTAGAAGATGTGGTAGACGTTCTTGTTGTTGTTGTGGATGTTGTTGACGTAGTTGTTATTTGTTGTACAGCAATAACATCTAAATCACAACTTCCATTTATTCCTGAATAGTAAAAGTTATTTTCTGCTACATACCAATTTGGAATATAGGAATGAAAAGAAATCCAACTTTTGTTATTTACACTGTAAGAAACTGTCCATGACTTATTGCAAAAATAAGTGTTATCTGATAGATAGACAATTATTTTTATTGTTGTATTGTTTACTATCTTATTGATGTAAAACTCATCTGTAGAAGCATCGTATTTTATGTTTGGGTTGAGGGGGAGGTAGTCCAGCTTTGTTAGAATCACTCTGTCAAACTTAGAATCGTACACACCGTGTAGTCCTATTGATTTAAAGTGATTGTCTACATCTACATCAGGAAAATATCTCAATATTTCAAACGCAAGATGGTCTGTAAAAAATCTATTCATTCCAGAACCTGGAGCAGAAATATCTGTTGCTTGATTACCTTGAATCAAAAACACTTGCCCTCTTTTAGCATCTACAGTGAGTTGCCCTTGAGGAATCTTTAATAACATCTTGTGCTGACTTCCTACATATCCAAGATCTGTTTCTGCAAAATCAACAGGAGGTGATGATTGGAATAATGTATCATTACCCATGTACGCAGCTTGAGGATTTGATGTATTGATTGTTAGAAGTGTACCATAAAGTAAAGACTTATTTTCAAATCTTGCAAGAATGGCTCTATTTTGTATACCATCTAAAGATGTAAGCTTACCATAGTTTTGAGGGAAATCAAACTTAGAAATTGGTCTATAGATGAGCCAGCTGTTTATTCTATTGTCAGAAAAGCTTTGTTGTCTATCAGAATAAATTGTTCTAAATGGAAAATGTGTGTAACACAATTGCTCTGTCCAATTTATTGGAAGATGAGAGAAATAGTTTTCTTTATTCTGTTTAGAGAATGTTGTATTATAGAAATATGTATTGTCTTGTTGGATGGATACAAAGGATTCTTGTAACCAGTTATCAGGAATTCCTGTAGAAACGTGAGGATAGAAGTCTCCTTCTCTGTCATTGAACGCTTGTCTAAGGTCAACATTAATAGAAGATTCGCAATAGAATGACGGAATACCATAAGCAAACAAATACATCTTTCCATCATAGAAAGTTCTGTCAATGTTTACTATTGGTGGATTGGCAGTGCTATCAGGAGCAGGAAGTTGATTGTTAGGACAATCAAAATAATGTGCTTTTGTAGAAATAATATTCTTCATGTTGGTGGCAAAATCGTCACCAAGTCCTTGATAGTCATTTAATATACTTCTTGAAGAATACCAATATTGAGGATAGGCAACGTTTCCTATTTCATCATAGAATATGTCACTGTCATCTGGAGCATTCACTCTATTGTCAATAAAGAATGGAAGCTTTGTTTTAAATGCAAATCTGTTAATGAATGTATCTCCTCCAAATATTGTTGCTGTAGAAGATTGTCCATTTATAATGTTATCAATTTCAATATTTCTTTGAAATCCTGTATCAATTGTATCGTATGAATAAATCTGTCCCCATTGATTAATAAATTGATTTTTCAATGAGGCATAATAACACACTGTGTCTATTGAGAATTGTTCATTAGGTTTTGAGCAATTTCCTTGTTGAGAAATTGTACTTCTTGAATTATCTGTTACAGCACTTATATTACCTGGAAGAAGAAGAGAGGGAGTTTTGTTTGGGAAAGGGAGAGGAACTTTTGTAGCTGCTGTTTTTAAATAAACAGAAGTTTCTCTTTGATAGTTGTTAATATTGTATGTGTCATTAACTGACTGTACACCTGGAAATATGTATTGAGCAATATCTAATTCTCTCTGTTTAACACCTACATTATTCTCTATAGAAGAAGCATAGTCATAACTTGCTATTGAGTTATACGAATAAGCAAAGTTTCTTCTCGTTATACCATTAATGTAAATAGTTAAATACGATTGATAAGCAGCAAACATTGCTGCAGGATTAAACGGAGAAGTGATGTTACCAAGATCTCTACTACTGTTAAGAGCATCTATTTGTGCTTCTCTAGAAAGGAGTTTGTAAAGAGCATGCTTCTTCACTTCTACAAAATGAGCAGAACCTTTTCCAAATATGACACTTTCAAGTTTTAATACATCTCCTAAGAAAGGTTGACCAAAAGATGTGTCTGGAGAATTAAATACATGTCTGTATTTACTATCATCACTATCAAATGCTTTAAGAGCAGTGGGATAGCAATACATGTTTATGTTTATACTCAATAGAGAAATTGTAAATCCTCCTTCTCCATAAAGAAATGTAGGCACTGTATCTAGCTTAACATTCACCACCTTTGGTGTAGCTGATGTTACATTTATAGAAGTTGCTGCTTCTGTAATAGCATCAATATAACTAAATGTTGCAGAAATAACACTTGTGAGTCTATAAGAAGAAAACTTAATTAAATCCACTGTAGCTATTCCTTCAGAAGGTCTTCTAACAGGGACAGTTAATGAACATATGTATTCTGTAGTACGTGCTGGAATTTCTTTTGTCTTCACAGTGTTTGTGAAACAATCAGTGTATTCAGCAATAATCTTTGTTGTTGTTACAATTTTGTATGTTCTACACTCAGAATTAAAAGCATTAGGATTTTTTAATATAAAAGGATCTTCTCTTAAATCGTTGTACGGATAGTTGGGAAACAAATATGTGGTGCCTTCTCTTTCGTATTTACCAACGTTTCTTAAAATACCTTTAGCAACAATTGACTTGTTTGTACCTCTATCACCTCTTACAATTTTAAATCCTGCAATATTGTCTATTTGCTCTTTTGTAAGAGAGGATGTATAAATTAATTGAGAAACTCTTTGTATATCAATCTTTACACCTATTGGAAATATAGCATCTTTTGCTGTAGCAAGTTTGTATGTACCATTTCCATTTAATTCAATAAATGGTGTCTCAAATATTGGACTAATATTTACGTCTGGAAACTTGTGGTGTCTTATGGGAGTGTTAGCAAGATCTCCCCACACTAACGTGTTGCAAGGATATAGTTCTGTAGATTCCCAATATGCAAACTTACCATACTGATAAGGACCCTTGTAGTTCGAATCTGTTGTATATTCAGGAGAATTTGCTGTTACGCTTGCTGTATTGTATATTTTCCAATAAGGGCTATATCCCACGTTTCCTTGCGTGTACGAGGGTTCTCCAATAAAATCTGCATTTGTATTAGGAACATCTGGTTGAGAAAACTCGTTGAAGTCTTGTATTCTTCCAGGGATGTGAAATCCATCTGTTTGTTTTCCGTTCTTCAAGAGAAACACTATTTCAAATGCGTACACTTCATCCCTTAGATAGCCTCTTAGGTTTGTTGCGTTTAGTTCATCAGCATAGTTTTCTGTAGAAGGAATTCTATATGTTTGCCATCCAAGTTCAATTTGATTAGCTATCTGTTGATAATTTATCCTGTCTATAGAAGTGAGTTGGTCCCATACAAGTACATCTTGTACAGCTGTTAAATCTTGAGCAATATCGTAATAAGGAAACTTTTCGAATATTTCGTTTATTGTGAGACGTATTTGTGTTACGTTCTGTCCTGTGTAAGTGATTTGATTAAAATTATCATCTATAAAATATGTACCCACTAGTTCTACAGAAGATATAGAGTTCACTGTCTTAATTACAGCAATATTATAATATTCAAAATATCCTGTAACATCAAGATTGGAAACATTTAATACAATAGACTTTCCTACATTGTAATTAAAATCAGCAGATATTAGTTGAGTTTTTGCAATAGGAGTGGGGTTGGTGACAGAATAATAAGACGTGTAAGCATCTCCTGAAGCATTACAATATTGTACAGCAAATTGATATGTGCCTGATGTTAGGCTTCCTCCACTAATTATGTCCACCACATCTAAATAGGGAATCTCAAAATTAGGCTGCACTTTTAATTTATTACAATCAATTTCTGTTGTTGTAACATTATCACACACATTTGTGCCTGGTTGTATTTTGTAGGGAAGATTGGTTAAATCTAAATATCTTCTTGGGTTTATGCCATCCGTCCAATAAATTTCTGTTGTACAATTAGTTATTTTATGTACAGCTTTATGGATGGGATCATCTACATTAAAGTTTAAACAGAATGCGTTTATATAGGTTCTATAGACACAATCGTTATTGTCCATATATCCAATTTCACTTTCTCCTGTGTTTGGATTGGTTAAAAAGAATATGTGTTTATTTTGTTCATTGATGAAATGTTCACCAATTAGTTGAAAATCTTCAGGAAACTTTAAACATAAATCATTACCTGATTCATTCTGATAATTAATAGAATTTGAATCAAAGTTCTCAAGAGCAGCATTTAGGGCATACGAGAGTTTACCTTCTACTATTTGATTAACAGAAGAGTCCATGTCCAAGCCTATTCTTGCAACGCTATATTCTGTACGTATATTGCCTTGTTCGTTGTCTGCCATAATGTATATTATAAATTATCCATTGCGTCTCCAACCATATCTACTATCAATACGATTTGGAAGTTCGTACATGTTAAATCTATTAAGCTCTTCTCTTATCTTTCTTTGCTTTTTATAAACGTCTTGTTTCTTCACCTCTATATCCGCCATGATGAATGCTTCTTCAGAGAGTTGTTTATAATACATCAACTTCTTTTCTATCTGATTGAATGTTTCGTCATTCACTTGATTAGAAAGAGTTTCAAACACTTTATATTTAATGAATGCTTCTACGTATTCTCTTATACGATAGTTGTCAGGAATCATTTGATTACCAGATGTATCGTAGTCGTATGAATAAAATATCAAATGCACTACACCATTTCTAAAATTAGTGACAAACTTATTGTCTCTAATATCAAATGAGTCAGCAGCTGAAGAGCCAAAGTTTGCACAATCCAATGCACAATCAGCTCTTACAGAAATGTTTCCTGGTTTTAACAAGAAAGCTCTTTGGTAATTCTGATTTATTGAATTGTTAGTTTTGTAAACAGCCTGTATAAGTTGGGGAAGACATGCTCCATCACAAGAAGGGGATGAGCAGTTTGTGCAAGGAACACCATTTATTGTAACTGGTGACACTTGTATTGTTGTTTGTTCTGATTGAGAATAGAACGAGTTTGCTGATTGATAGGGATATCCTTGCACGTATGTACACAACCAAGCTTCTCTTACAGCAAAGAAGTTGTCTGGAAGTCTTGCTTGAAAATCTTCAATGTGTAATTGAGTTTCTGTTATGACATATGAACTCCTGCCTAATTTTCTTAAGCATTTGTCTAAATATGTAGGGAACATTAAGTCATCTACAGCACCAGTGTCAAAATAGCTCTTAAGCTCTTCTTTCACTGTAGAATAGACAGGTTCAGGAGTTACGAAATTATATTTGTAATAGTAGCTCATAGTCTAACATATTTTAAATCTTTTCTGACTGCAATATTTATATCTACACCTTTATCTAATCTTCTTTTTATAACTTGATAATCTAATCCCACTTCTTTTGCAAGATCCTTTAAAATCATATTGCGACCATTGTAAAAAATATAAACGTTAGTGCTTCTATTTCTGGTTTGTTCTTTACGAGTTGTCCATCTACAATTATCTTTACAATAATTTCCATCATTGTTTATTCTATCTAAAGAATGATTTCTAGAGGGTCTTTTTCCCATATCTTCTAAAAATCCTTCAAACGTTAACCATTTGTCACAAACAGTTATTCCTCTACCACCATATCTATTATAATTTAAAGTGTTTGAATTATAACATCTAGTTTTAAAATTGTTCCAGACTTTATATTCTGGAGAACTTCTTCGTTCTGTTACTTTTTTAGACATATCGATTTTTTTACACTATCCATGATTGATATAGATGCTGATATTTGTCGTTGGTTTTTAAATAGTGAGCTAACATTCTTGATGTCACTCTTGTAGGCTTGAAGAACCAAAACTCAGGACCTTTGATTCTTGATGTGCGTTTGAACCATATCCATCCAAAGAAATATCCTTCTGTATGGTGGTTGAAATTATATATTATCTTTCCTTTTTCTCTAGTTTTTATCCAATCTATAGGAAGATTGATGTAATCTTTGCCTTCGTATGTTACAATCTTCTTTCTCTTCTTTTTGTTTATTGCAAAATCACCAAATCCATGAGGAAGCTTTTCTTTCTTTCCTGTCTCTAGAAGATAGTTTCTAAAATCTTCATTAAATTTATATATGATGCTTTTCCATTCTTCAAACGTTAATTTTGTATTAGAATGTTTTGCACAATAATCTTTGTAATTCTCTTTACTACAACTCCTCCATTCAATCTTCACTCTACTCATCTATGTTAATGTTATTTTGTATTGGGTGTGTTTGGTGCTTGACCATCTATTGCATCCTGTGTCATGTCTGTTTTAAGTCTAAAATAAGTGGACAGTAATTTATCAGAAGTCATTTTTAATATCTGTGTTTCTAAATATCCTGGAGCATGAAACTCTTTATCTAGAGGATTTTTACAATAGTCATCTATGCTAAAATCATTTCCACAACAACATTCAGAGAACATTATTTCATTTGGAACATCTTCCTCAAAGAAAGCAGAGAGTCTTATTGCTTTTAGAAGAGGGTTTGTAACGTATAAATATCCATTCATTATCCAATAATACTCTTCGTTCTTTATTATTGGAAGCTTTAGTAAGTTGAGATATCTATTGACAGTGATTTCTTTTAGCTTTTTACCATTTCCACCCATTGCGTTTATTGAATAAACACCCTGTATTGTATATTGATAATTGCCCTCAGAGATGCGAGGAAGTTTGTTTACAGATCTTGCAATTGTACAATCATCAACATATCCGCAGCATTCAGAAATGCTCACTTCTGTCATCTCTAGACATGGGATTGTTGTAAACAATGTATCTGTTGCCCATAGCTTACGAAGATTTGTTTCTCGTTTTACGAGCATAATGGTATTGTTCTTAATCTCAGATGCTATCACTCTATCTGTTATTAGAGCATCTGTAGAAAGAAGTTTATGTGAACCTCGTACGTCTGAGACTAGTTTTCGTAATGTTGACATATTGTTTATATTCGACTTTCGTATTCTCCAATCTTTCCATAGATTGGATGATAAATAAGTACAATCCCTGCACGAATTTGATTTACAAAGTTGTTATCAGAATGCCATCTATCTGTTCCTGATAATGAAGGCATCTGTTGTATTCTCACTCCCTTTATTTCTTTTGCCATGTAATGATGCTTATCAGCAGTATGGAGCTCCCTGTAAACAGCATTTCCAAAATCTGTACAAGAATCATTGTTTGTGGCAAATAAAAGAGGAAGGTCATCTATCTTACAATTACCATGATGATATCCTATGAATGTGTTTCCTAATACAACATGTTTAGTTGTAGAATGCCATCTTTGAAAATCAACCTTATCGTTGTTCTTAAAGAACACATCTAATGCGTGTGCTAAATAGAATGATTTGGTTCTGTCGTGATTACCTTGTACAAGAATCACTTCTACACTATTAGAAATAGCTTGTAGGTAATTGATTGTTGTAACTAATAAATCGAACCCTTGTTCGTATTCATTATCATATTCTACTAGAACATCTTGAGGAGTTCCATTAGTTGTTTGATTTTGATAGTTGTCTGTATGAAAGAAATCATTTGATATTGGAAAAACAATCTTGTTTATTGCAAAAGAGTTTCTTGTTTTTTCCACCAAGTCTCTAACCACTCCTAAGTATTGTGCTTTCTTTTGTTCTATTGTGTCACCTTCTAATGTTCTTTTAGCTAAGTGAAAATCACATATTGAAACTTCTACATCCACTGTTTCTTTCTCTAGAGGATCATTTTCAACACTTCTTACAATGATGTCAGCAGGTTTGTATGTTTCTAAAAACTTAGAAAAATCTTCTGGAGAATAATCCTTTGGTTTCTTCAGAGTGGCAAATACAGAAGATGTAAACTTACCATTTGATTTCTGTTTAGTCCAATAGTTAGAAATCTTGTATTTGTCTAAGTTTATTTTATGTAGTTTAGCAAGCTCTAAATCACTCTTTGGCTCAAAGTCTATTTGTAATGTACTCTCTATTGTACCTTTATCATTGTTCACCTTTGTATAATGCTCTTCAAGAGCTTCTACAAATTCTTCATAAGTGTCTGGTGCAGAAGAGATTTCTTTTCCTCTTATTTCTTTCAATAAGTCTGACACTTCTTGTTCTGTAATTCCTAGCTTTTCAGCATAAAACTTCTTACTCTTTTTCCAGCTTAATAGTTGTTCTAACTGTGACAGAACGTTTTGGTTTTCAGCCATACAAAAAATTTATCAAATTTACAACAAAGATAGACGGTATTTTTAAAAAAACAAAATTAATTTAACCAATTAGATTATATAGGTTAACTCTATTAATTAAAAACCCCGCCTTAGAAAAGGCAGGGTACACAGGTCTGTAAACCAACAAACAAACCGTGTTTTTAACAAGGTGATATATTAGTAAGAGGAGATGTTCCATTTATTTGTGCAGAATAGAATGAAGAAGAGCTCTGAAGACGATATTTGTAATAATTTCCATCTCCTGAGAAAAGAATTGTACAAAGACTGTTTGTGTAAAAATTTATTACAATATCTGAATTGGCTTCTTTTGAATACACTGTATTAGGAGTGGTTAAGTTTGTACATGCATCAGAATTGTTCATTTGAGTGGTGCCGCTTATTAAATATGTGTAATATGTAGGAAGTCCACTAATATTCATATCTACATATGAACCATTACAATCTGTTCCTGTAGAAAGAGCTCTTACAACTGTTGCTCCGTTAGGAACCGCTGTTGATGTATATCCAGCAAGGAGAGCTGATTTTGATATTCCTGTTGCAAATGCTGATGTGAATCCATCAACATTAGAATATAGATTAAAAGGTCCTGTATTTGTTCCTGCTGTAGTTAATGTTATTACTACTGTCATAGTTTAATGTTTTATAAATGTGTGGTGGTTGTAGATGTAGTGGTGGAGAAAGTGGCACAACTTGTTACAAGGTTACAGAACAATGCTTTTGTTTGATAGTTTGTAGCAATTGTTGCAAGTATTGTTGAGGCTAATGTAATTGGATCAAATTCTGCATCTATCTTCTGTAGAGCCAATGTTAGAGAGTCTTTGAAGTTTATTCCTGTGTTAGGAAGATTCGATGCTGAGTAATACACATCGTCAGATGTTGTAAGAGGTTTACAAGCATCACATTCATTAGAATAAACTACAGTTTGAGTGTAGCAAGGCATTCCTGGAACACATGACATGGTGGTAAATTTTATTTATTTAAAATCAAGGTATGTACATTATGTAATATGCTGATATTACAGGTTGAATATTTGCGTGAGGTAGACCGCCACCCTTTGGAGGATTTGTTACAACTATATTTGCACTGTTAGTGCTTGTTATTCCATATATTGCAGGCACATTGCCAATCACCAAATCATAATTTCTTGTTTGATTGCCGTCATTCTTAGTTATACCTATTGGATGCGTTGAATTTACACTAACTGCTCCTGCTCCTGAATTTACAGATTCTGAAGAAGTGTAATGGAAATGTCCACTATCTGTAGCAGTTGTCGCATGATTGTGAGAAGGCATTGTGCTTTCAGAAAGCGTAACGCTGTTTGTTCCTGCTTTTGTATTCAATGCATAATTGGGATTGAAAGCTGAAGAAGCAGGATTAACTTCTGAATCAAGAGCTCCTCCACCTACACTTATAATAGCACCAACAGTGGCTCTTCCTCTTTTATCAGGAGTGCCATTTAAACCATTACACAAATACACTTTGTCCCATCCTGTAGCTGCAATTCCTTTTCCTGTTACATCAAAGTTTCCTGCAAGAGAACCATAATACTCAACAACAGTGTAAGGCACCATCTTAGTGTAGTATTGTGCTGATGGAGCAATGCTCTGTAGATAGGCTGCTATTAGAGAGTTTAAATCTGCTAGTTTTACGTAGTTTGTGTTTACGTTTGTTGTGAGAGCTGTTAGATCTGTAGAAACAGAGCAAAGTTTCACTATTATTGCCTGCACCACCTGTTTAATAGTGGATGATGAGCTTACGCCAGACAAACAAGTTGTTGTATATCCAGTATTAAGACCTATCACCGTGTTTGTTACAGCTGTTGTTTGTGTTTGTAAATCACAAAGAGCTCGCTCAAATGCCACCAACACTTCTGGAAGTGTAGGATCTTGTGTATTGTCTAAATAAGGTGTTATTAATGCACAAAGATAATCTTGAAGAGTAGTGATTCTAATCCCTGATCCGTCAAGAAATGATACCACTCTGTTGATTAATACATTCTCTACACTTAATAATGTATCTCCTGTAGAAATACCTAACACTTCACTTCCTATTCCTGTATACTGAATACATTTATCTGAACCTGTTTCTGGACATCCGTTGAAACAATTTGTACAAGACATATTGTAAATTTTATTTATGAATTAATAATTTGACTCTACTTGCTATTTGTTCTGTAGAATAAGTGCAAGCATAATCAGGATTGCACAACCTGTTTGTCAATATTCTTTTATAGTTTAACAAATCTCCCAACACTGTGTCTGGGAAAGGTTTGTTTAATATAAATACAATATTGTTATATTGATTGTTAGCTAATGTTGTGAGTTTGCAATCAATATCTGCAAGTAATGCTGACACTGTTGTACAATCTACACAATTAGTAAGTCTTGGAGAAAGCATAGTTTTATTTTTTTAGAGTTCCTGCACAATATGCACATAAACCATTTGTTAGATTACATCCACATCCTACATTTGCTCCGCATTGATTACAGTTTGCCATTCTAGTAATTATTAAAATAGTTGTTTCCTGAACAGTTGCAACCATTGGTTATAAAATGATCAAGCATTTTACTTGCTTGATTGTAAAGTTTATTTGATGTTTCTACAGCACAATTATTTGCTGCAGCAATTGATCCTTGTATGAAATAGTAAATACTATTCAATTCCACCTTCTGTTGTTTCTTAATTGCATAATCACACTCCATCATATCCAATTTCATAAAAGCTTCATCAAACTTCTGTTGAAGATTTTCCACTCTCATGAATGTTTTATCTACAAAATTTACATTTGCAGGAGCAATTGAATATTTTAAATAATAAATGCCATCAGGAATAGGATTGTATACCCCTGCAGAAGAAAGTCCTAACGTTGCAGAATTGAATACATTAAAACTATTTGGTACAAAAGGAATTGGTAAAGGGTTAAATCCTGGTACAGTGATAGTTATTGTAGGAGCAGAAGGTGTTGTAGCATAAGTTGATATGTCTGCTATCCCTAATGTTCTACTATCGTGAGTGTCAATAACTAATATATCTAAATGCAATGTTGGCATAATCTCTATAAATAATTATGCCAGAGGATTGAGAAATCCTCTCTCACCTCTGGCATAGGGTTATGATTTGTTATTTATTGATTAAGGAATCAAAGTGGTTGTGGTAGTGGTGGTGGTAGAAGTACCAGTGGTAGTGGTAGAAGTAGTAGTTGATGGAGCAGGAGCACTGTTGTCAGTGTACAATCCTAAAGGACCAGCCCATGTACTAGTTACACCAGCCAAAGCAGCTTCAATTGCTGTAGCAAGAGAACCTCCAGCCAATACAGCTATAATCACCATGCTTTCTTGAGGAATATAATCACCCCACTGATAAGCACTCTTATCGTATTCTGTAAATCTGATGTAATAAGTGTCATAAGTGGTGTTAGCAGATACATAACTTTCAAAGTTTTGATTGTATCCAGCCATTCTGTAGAGATGCTTTAAATAACCAGCTTGGTAAGAATAATAATTCTTCTCAAGTTGAGTGATTTCGTCAGAACCTCCAGCAGGGTAAGAAGCACGTTGTAACACTGTAGCAGTGGCAACGATATTACAGTTGTCAGCTACGATGAAGTCAGCAGTGGTTGCAGGACCTGAATATACAAATGTTCTGAAGTACATTCTGTCATACTCATAAGGGAATGCAGCAACGTCACAAGGAACACCATATTTAGTAAGAGCTTTACCAGTGATTTGCAAATATGCTGTAGAACCAGTTCCCACTCTTGCAAATGTGAAGAATGTGCTAAAGCTAATGTTATCAGGGTTGATACCAGGAGCTTTTTGTGTAAGTTTTGCAATGAATTGATCAATTAATGCAGGAACATCAACATTGTCACAACCGCTTGCACCACAATCGCAACAAGGAGCTTGTACAGTTACAGAACGAGTGAAACCGTTGAAATACAAGGTGTCAATGTAAGAAGAGTGTGCACGTAATGTTAAAGTGACAACATCTCCACATTTTACATTAAATCCACTCACTTTAGTGATTTGAGTTGTAGCATAAGCAATACCACTCACTTTATACCATTCAGTGACGTTTCTTCCAGTGCCTGCGTTGTTCTTACCAGAAATCTTGTCTGATCTTTTAGAACCTTGCAAGTAGGTGTTACCTCTACCTTGAGCAATATAAATGTAAGGAGCAGCAGCAAGTGTTGCAGCTGTTGCACTTGGAACATAAGCATCAGTGAAAATACCAAGTTGACCAGCAGTCAAATCTTGAGTGCTTCCTGTGGTAGGTAATGAAGTTTGGGCTGTAGGAACTACGAAGAGCGTAGTTAGAGAAAAATCTGCCATTTTATTTTAATTTATTGTTTTAAATAATTATTCGTTTGTTTTTATTCTAAATGCTGAATTTTGAACAGCACTTTGATTTTCTGTGTACATTGCTAAATTTTGAACTGTCAAATCAACAAGTTCATCTTCTAAATAGTTTTTCAATTCACAATCCTGATTTGTAGAATCTGTCCCATTCAATTTCACATAGCCTTCTTTGTCTATGTATTGAGGATAACGCATGTATGAGAGATGAAGTTTTTTTGGAATGAATGTTCCGTCTGTAAATATTCCTATACTATCTGAAGAAATGATATTGAATGTTTCTTGATATTCGAAAGATGGTTTGTAATGAGTGTTTGTTAGAAACATAGAAAGATCACCATGTTTGGTTAAATCTTTGTTTATGTATATTATTCTATCTTTACATCTTCCTTTGTCTGCTGTTAAATAACAATCTATATAAAACATGTATGCAGGCGTAAGATTTAAAAGAGAAGTTGTCCACTTATTCATGTTTTCATCAGCTAAAACTAAGTCTAACGCATGTTTCTCATAAGGCTCAACAAGCTTCTGTAAATCTTCGTATCTCTTTTTAAAAGCATCAAGTCCTAACCCACTTACAGTGCTATCACCATCAACTTTTTGTTTTATCAACTTAATCTGAGCTTCATTAAGAGCTAAGATTTTGTCTTCTAATGGAATTTGTTGATGGTCATTTGTTGATAGTTTATTTAGTTTCTGATCAATCTTGTATAATAAACTATCTACTGGTATCATGTTGATGCTAGTTTTTTCATTTTTAATTTCTGTTCAAGCGTAAGAAGCTCATCTTGATTATTATCATCTACAAGAAACTTAATCAAATCATCTTCGTCTTTTGCTATCTCAAATTCACCTTCATAAACTTTACCATTTGGTTTCAATCTATAGATGGAATGTTGAACTGCTTGTTTTACTAAGTCTCTAACGTGTAAAAGATTTTCTTTCATGTCAGCAAATCTTGTAAAAACTTCTATTGTTGAAAGTCCTTGATATTTTCCTGTTTTAAATTCTACATCTTTAAGAAGATTATCTACTAAATTGTAAACCACTTCTTCTTTTGTGTCAGATGTTACGGGAAGTCCTAAAAGTCTTGCAACTTTTTGTTTCTTATCTGGACCCATCGCATCAAACTTACTAATTGCTTTGTTTACAATTTGTTTCTTCTTAAACAATATTGTACTTTCTAATTCATCATCAACAACATAAAATTGTGTATCAGCAGGAAATTCACCTCTTTCCCAAGCTTGATAGGAGCTGGCAATTGTAGGATGTACTCTCAGCCAAGAAAAAGCGAGTTCTAACATAGGGTTTGAAAAATCAAAATAGTTGTCACCATCTAGAAGTTTTACAGGTTGAACATGTGTAGTGTCATATTCTGATGCACTAAGACCGCTGTTCCAGAATGTAGAACGAGGACCTAAGTCCACTCCTCCTAATGCATCTTCTAGTTTTGTTTTTAGGTTGGTAACTCTTTCAATTTCTAATTCTCTCTCAAGAGGATCGCTGATGCGTTTAATATATGAAGCATTTGGATTCAATCCTGTTCTATATTGACCATCGATTTCTCTATATGGATACTTGAACACTCCTGTTCCAGGAACTCTTGTCATACCTTTTTGAGAAAGTCCTCCTTGCATTGTTTGCAATTGACTATTGTTATACTCTTTCTTTAACGTAGAGATTTTTCCTATCTTTGCCATTATTTAGTTGTTTTGGTTTTTTTTATTTTGTTTTTGCAGAATGATCCTCATCGAAGAGATAGCAATTAAGTTATCACCTTAATTCTTCATTCTGTATGTAAGAAGACTCCCCCACTTGGAGGTGGGGGGAGATTCTTCTTGGTAGGATGTATAAACACTATTGCTAGTGTGTGTAGGTCTAGAAATACTATTCCTAGGGGGATTATTAGAACTGTGGTATTTCTTCGATCAAAACTGTGCGAGATAAATCTTCGATGAATACATCGCATCTATCTTTCATCCAAATTTCATAACCAGGGAACTTGTTAGCAGAACTCATACCTTGAGATTTTGCAAAACCTAAGTGGTGACGAGTACCATCAATATATCCCCAAGTCATAGAAGGAGCACCTTTCATTCTCACTTCTCTGATGTTGTTCACCATTGAACCATCGCTCATTGGAGACACATCAAATACCATGAATACAGGAGTGGATTTTTTGTTTTGACCAAATTCTAAATTTGATTGTGGAAGATCAAGTTCTTTCAAGTGAATCAACTCTACACGACCAGTTTCACGAGTGACCATTGAGTCAAACGCAAAGTTGTAAGTGATGTGCTGACCTTCACCTTGCATGTAACGATTACCGCTATCTGCCATGAAAGTAAGTCCTGAATTTAAAGCATCTGTTTTCAAAGCTTGTTGGAAAACGTCAAATCCTGCTTCATTGGTGTACATTTTCACCTTACGGTCTTTAACGTCCACCCTTCTGTAGAAAAGATCACCAAATACACTTCTGATTAAGTTTGCAGTGAATTCACCACGATTGTATTGTACTAAGTTACCGTTGTTTCTCATTCTGTGGTAAACACCAGCAGATGTACGCTTTAATTCTTGCTTAGAACCATTAGTTTTCACTGTACCTGGTTTAGCCCAAATCATACGCTTCACTTTCAATTCTAACATAGACTTACGCATCCAGAACTCAATGAATGGTTCCCATTTAACATCGTTACGAGTTAAAGGAAGTTGGTTTCTGCGTTGAGGAGCATACACCAAAATATCCAAAGCTTTACCAGAAGCATCTTTCATCATCTTGTCATCAGCCCACTCAGTGATTTTGTGCTCATAACCATATGCTGATCCTAAAGATTCAAACATAGTGATTTTCTCACCCAAACGAGGAAGTCCTAACAAGTCTTGATCAAATTCGCCAATTGCAGCGTCAATCAATTCAAGTTCAATACCTGTCTGAAGGAATGTAGAACTAACAAAATCCACTGTAGGGTTATCAGACACAAGAGTGAATGAATACAAATATCCAGCATTCCAAGGAAGAGGATCTTTAACTACGTAGAAACGAGGACCATACTGACGAGTGCCTACAGATACAATTGCATTCTTAGAGAACTCATTAGTATCAAGAACAAGAGAAAATTCTTGACCATCGATACCAGGTTTTGTAAGATTGGAAGTTGCTGTAGGAATATCGATAATTTTAGGAAACTTGTAAGGAACTTGAATGTCCCATTTCCAAGCATCACTGTTATTATCAATATAAAAAGGAGTGGACTTGTTAATCATGTCCAAGAAATCGTTAGAATACAAAGAACTCTGTGTGTAAAGACTGATGATTTTCTTATCATAGTCTGCAGGTTCTGTAGAGTGAAAACTTTCTAAGTGGTTAGCATCAGTAAGCTTGCCCACCGCTCTTTTGTCCATTGAAGCCACTCTGGCATATGTAAAGCCAGTAACTCCAGGAATTGTTGAAATTGCCATTTTTATTATCTTTTATTATTATTTGTTACAGAAACCAAGATGATGGTTTTGATGAGCTTAGTGATTTGCCACTTTTTGAAGTTTGTCTTGCCACTTCACTAAACAACTCATCTGATTTTTTACTCACTGCCCTTTTTTGTATTGTTGAAAGTGTAGGGTCAGTTTCTAGAATTTTTAAAAGCAGTCCCACTTTCACTTTCATCTCATGATTCTCTGGTCTTTTTAATTCAAGAATTTGTCTATCAAACTCTGTAAGTTTTTCTCCTGATGGAGTTTGATATTTTTCTGTCACTAAGAAGTCCTGTAGATCACCAGCAAGTTTGGGATTGATGGGAATACCATCAAATTCTTTTGTTTTTAGTTTTGACTGTAGAACATTTTGTACGTTGTTTACGTATTGTTGTCTAAAGGCATATTGCTTTTGTAATCTTTCTTCGTTTTGTCTTTCTAACTGTTGGAGTTTTGCTGCTTCTTTTTTCACTAACACCTTGTGGTGTTTTTGTGCTACAGTTTCTAAATCTCCATAATTTTTTAGTCTTTCAATTTCTGAATCAACATCTTCTGGATCAAATCCTTGATCAGCAAGAGCTTGTTTCAAAACTGCTTCCTGATTTCTTTCTTCAGAAAGATCAAGGTTTGCAAAACTTTCTATGTTATTATATACACCAAAGTATTCTTTAGGATCTACACCTTTTACAAAGATTGCATCGAATGCTTGTTGATAATCTTCACCAAACTGTCCTATGAAGTTTTGCACTATTTCTATAGATCCTTTCTTCTTTTCTAGATTGAATCTTTCAAGGAAGTCTTCTGCTGATTCAATGTTAACATCCTCTTCATCTTCGTCTTTATTAAAAACTCCAAGTTTGAATAAATCATTAGAAAGGGCTGTAAATCTATTTGATACATCATCATTGTCATCATCATCAGATTCTTCATTTGAAGGAGCTGTTTTAGATTTTGCAGATGGTTTTGCAGGAATATCGTCATCATCATCTTCTTCTTCTGTTTCTCCAAGAAGAAAATCTTGAATCGATTTGCTTGCGTCAGATTCTTCCTTTTTAGGAGCATCGCTTTCTGTAGTTTTTGGGGATGATGATTTTGTGGAGGGTTTTGGAGCTTCTTCTTTTATTTCAGTCACTTCTTCTGGAGAAGCAGTGGATGTTTCTGCGGACATTAGGTCTTTAAGCAATTCTTGATTGCCCATTCCCATTTCCATTGTATTTTGTATACTGAAATCTCCAAATGATGGGGTTTCTAAATTATCAGACATATGTAGTTTTGGTTTATAGTGTAAAAATATGTATTAAATGTATTCTAACAAACACATTAGGTTTGAAAACAGTGAATTTTGAATTTAATATGGCATTACTATTTCTTACTCTTTGATGCTCTGTTCTTTGCATTTGTTCTAGCAATCTCTAAATCATTCTTTTGATTTTCTCTTGCCACTTGAAGCTTCTCTCTTTCTAAAGCCATCTTATCGTTTGATTGTTTATTCTTTAATTGAATGTCTTGCATTTTCAACTGATAATCTTTTGCAGCCTTTTCCTGCTCGTGAGAAAGCTTACTCATTTCTAATACGTCTGGAACAGCGTTCTGGTCAACATCTTCTGCTGCAACATTACCATATCCTGTTGCTGAAATAATTGCAATCTTCTCTTTAGAAAGTCTATCAAGTTGTTTTTGATAGTCATCATGAGCTATTTGCTCTTCATGTTGTTGTTGTTGTTGTGCCAATTGAGCTTGAGCTTGTTCTTGTTGAGCTTGTTGCTGCTGTTGTTGCATTTGTTGTTGTTGGTCTTGCATTTGCTCTTGTCTATCTTTCAATGTCTTAAACACCTTCTTCATTTGACGTACAGAATCTGTAGAATACAATTCTATAATGTCGTACAATGATCCACCATTCTGTATAACAGCTTGAGACAATTGTCTAATCTCTTCAAACATCTTCTTATCTTCAGGTCTATTTGTAGCAAACACTTTCAAATCTCTAAATCTCAAATCTGTACCATTCACTTCTACAAATGCTGATTCTCCTTTAGATGTAATGTATGAAATTGTTGATTGAGGCTTTTTGCTTTCTACATAGAGAGAAGCATCAATAACAGCTTGATAGAGTTGTCCTAATACATATTCATGAGCTACAAAAAGAGGTTCTGTTTGAGAATAACTTTGTGTAAGAGCAGCATTTGTTCCTGTAGCAGATTCTGATGCAGAAATACTTCCCATTCTCTGTTTAGACATACCTATCAATTCCCAACACTCATTCTTCATTTGTTGTGCAAGAGTGTAACGAGATTGTATTTCTTGTGTTCTTGTTAAATCAATGTCTCTGAACTGGTTGAAAGAAGATGGTGCTTTTAGATTTTCTGGAGAGTCATCAATAAATACCACTCCTCGATTTCTTGCTTCCAACTCCCACATATCAAGAGCATCTTGTGCATCTCCGTCTTTTGGAACAGGAATGTGTCTAATTGATGTTAAATAAACCTTTCCTATTTCTTTCTCAAGAAGTTTGAACAGTTGATTCATACAAACATTGTATATCACCTGAAAAGGTTTCATTAAGTCTACTAAAGACTTCGCTTCTGTGTTCTTCACTTCATGTGTAAGTCCTATAATAGGACAGTATGGAAGAAGCTTGTAAGGTTTGATGTGATAGATGTCTGGTCCTATCTTCACTCCTTCATACCATTGATTCACCCATCCCCATTCTAAAGACTGTTGTGTAGGAATGGTGTTACTTTTGTAACTCTCATCAACTAATATTGATTGTTCATTTCCCATTTCATCTAAGAATATAAGCTTCCCTATTTTCTTTTTTGAAATCCAATAAGCTCTTACAACAACATATTTGTATCCAAATGAGGAAACATTTGATGTGAGTCCTAAAAAGTCTTTTAGTCCATCATTGTTCTCTTTCATTTCTGATTCAATAATCATTCTTGTACGAAGCACAAGAGGATCATAGGTGTCGTATTGTACAGAGTCTGTTCCAGGAGTGGCATTAGGGTTTCCCAAATTAGACTCTCTCACATTTATAAGTCCGTAGTCTTGTAAAGAACTTCTTAAATGATCTATCTCTTCTTTAGTGATGAATGGGAATGTTTCTATAATTTCAGACAATTCCATCACCATCACTGTTCCAGCAGCATACGCTCCTTGTGCTCTACCTGTTACATCTGAAATATACTTCCTATCAGGCGTAGTGAGAAACCATGTATTCTTAGGATTGCACACTTCTATATTATATCCTGTTTTAGAATTATCTTCATAGATGTGATAGAATTCTCTAGCAGTGATCATCATGTCTCTAAATGCATCCTCACTCTTTTCTTTGAGATTGAATTCAGCTTTTGTAGCTGTAAGTATGTGATTTGCCCATTTCTCTGCAACAGATGTGTAAGAATCTAAATCTTCTTTCACCTGCTCCATTGTCATTTGATTCAACTGCTCCTCGTCTATTTCTTCTCCTCTCATTGCTGCTTTCTGCAGAATGTCTTGTTTCACTTGATTCATTACGTAGTCCTGAAGAAGCTGTGTTTTGTATTCCAACTCTTCTGCCTTGCTATCATCATCAAATGCTTTTATAGAATATGTGTTAGGTCTTTTTGAAATCTCTCCCACAAGCTCATTAACAGGTGTTGTAATAATTGAATAATGTTTAACATATGCAGGAAGTTCCAAATCACTTTGTAACATTTCTGTAAATGACTTTACATCTTGTTCTTGATAAAAATCTTCAGGACGAAGAATCCCTTTAATAAGATCATAGTTTTTAACAAATGTATCTCTATTCTTTACATATTCAGAATATGCTTTGTTTGCAAAATAGTCCATTGTGTTCTTCACCCAACTCTCATCTTGCTTCTCTTTGTCTGTTTTAAATTGGTCAGGGAATATATTAAGATAGGCATATCTAATCGTAGCATCTTTTGTATATCTAATTATAGGCATTATGTAAACAGTTTTTGTTTTTGTTTATTGTAAAAAAGAGAACTTGATTCAGAAAATAATTTATTGTTTCTTTTTCCTGAATACAAAGATTTCACTCTATCATCTCCACTTCCTCCAATTCTTCCAAATATAGGATCCATTTTGAGTGCTTGTGCTATTGCTAATTCCGCAGCAATGATTCTATCAAAGTTACCATTATCGTTATATTGAATAATCTCTTCTAGAAGAACGGGATCAAGTATTTTATTCACCCCAAACACCTCTCTAATCACAGAGCCATTCTCATCAGTTTCTTTAACAATAGATTCTTCCATATATTTCTTCAGACATGCATGTAAATAATCAATAATCTTTTGACTACTTCTATGTATTCCATATTCTCGCTTCACTGTTGTGTTAGGAACAATCTCCATGAGCCATTGAGGCTGCTTTTCTAGATATTGTGCATCTCCTTTTGACTTCATGTATTCTATAAAAGAAATATCATCATTCTCACAAAGGGTGCGAGCATTGTAATATTTAATTAGCATTCTAGCTTGTTCTTCCCATGTTTCTTTCTTATCAGGACGTGCACAATAAGAAGCTACAAACATGTCTTGGTATTTTTCATCCATCAAGCTGTGCATTCTCTTATATATGTACACACTACCTAGAGAAGAACTGTATGCTGATTGTCCCTGTCTGTAGGGATCCACTCCTGCTACATACAATCCGTATGGAGGATTTTCTATAGGAAATTCATATATAACTACAGGAGCATCTTTTAAATCAGAATTCTTTAGAGGAAAGTTTGAAATAGGTAGTTTGTCTGTAAACTCGTGTGATATTTTACCCTCATCTTGGAAAAGAATAACAGGAGTGCCTGTTCTCAATTGTTGTAACAATCTACTCTTTTGTCTCTTGGCAGATTCAATATCAAATATGTTTGTATCCTCATTTAAAAATATATCATCCACTTCTTGAGGATAGTACATCTTTTCTTTTAGATAGGCAATTCTATCTCCAGCTTTCTTCAGACGTTCAAGATTACTTACAGTGAGAGCATTTGCTTTTTCTTCATTGCTTACAAGCATTTTAACTTGGTGTAGTTCTGAAGAAAGAGGAACGTTTAGGAAAGCACCAAGAGAAGAGTCTTCTTTGGCTTCCATTCTATACTTGTTAGAAATAAATAGCCCATGTATTCTAGACGTGTCTTTTGAATTATTGTACGTAAGGAAGTTAAAATTGTCTACATCAAACATAAGACTCTTGGCATCCATAAATCTTTTCATGTCACCACCTGTTCCTGTAAGAATTGGACTACATCCCCAACCAAAGGGTGTTGTAAATCCTGGAATAGCAGCTTGAAGTCCTCTAAGAAAGGATCCTTTTCCTATCTCATCTATAATAAGCTTTCTGGGTTTTGTACCTGCAATAGCTTCCTCATTATTACCTTCATCAAGGTTACGAATAAGAATAGAGGAATAAGGAATCCTTTCTCCTGATTTAGTTTTAATTCCTAGCGTCACTTGATTCTTCCAATTATCTTCTATTCTTTGCCACCTCCAAGCTTCAGGAATGAAATTCAATCCCTTGTCTATCTTATCTGTAATAAGCTTTATATCAGGGCTATTTAAGCCTGCAATTACGTTCTGTGAGTTTTCATCAAACGTTGCTCCCCAAGCTATGTAGCTTGATTCTAAAACTGATTTTGCCAAACGTCTTATGCCTAAAATAACAAGTCCTTTTCTTTCGTTCTGTGCCCTATCAATTTCATTTGTTATCACCCATTCATTATCTCTCAAATAGGGATTGGCATATTTTTGTGAAATTCTACCACGTTCATCTATTATATCCACCTCTGTGTTCCAGAAGTTGAGGTGCCAATATAAAAATGGGTTTATGTACACACCATCCATCATTGCTCCGTTCAGACACAATTCTTTGTGATGGTTGAAAAACTCTCTATGTTCTTCAGAGGATTTATCTGGAATTCTTTTTTGATTGATGTACCAATCTTTATAATCTATATTTTTGAGATTGATCATTTTCTATTTTTAAGAAAGTCTTCAGCCATAGAAGACAATTCTCCCTTACCTCTCACTTCCACTTTTGCTTCTTCTTTTTCTCTAAGTTTATCCACCACTTCTAATAAAGCTAAATAGTTCTTCATTGTCTCTTGAACAAACTTCCCCTGAGCCTCTATAGAAGCAATCACCATTGGGAGCATTCCTCCTTTTGATGTTGGTTTCCATTCAATCCTGTCCTTCAACTCGTGAAGAGGATTGGCATTAACATATGCTTTCCATGACGTAAGTTGTTCCTCCGCCCACAGAAGTTCTGTATTAATGTATGTAGTTTTTTTAATAGTCGCCATAGTCTTCTTGGTTAAATAAATTCAATCCATCCTTTACAATATTGTCAAGGGCATCATCTGAGACAATGTTCATATCTAATTCACTCTTGTATTTCTGTAGAGCAAAAAGCATTTCACTGTCTCTCATTCCCCACACGTCTCCACAATCATCTAAAGCTGTTGCTATGTGTCTTCCCATGCCATAAGAGGGATGGAGAGTTTTTAGCTCTTTCAGCACATCAATGATTTCACTATATTCGTTCTTCTTCTTTGCCATTTCTAAATTATTATTCCACTGCTTTGTGCTGTTATCTTCTTCACTTCCTGTTCCACCACACCCAACAATCTCTGTATTTGATTATTTGCAATGTCTTGTGTTGTCACATTAATTCCTGGCGTAGCACATATTGCTGCCAACTTCTCTATAAAATAAAATGCGTCTTGTATTGTGTTCATGCTAAATCTGTTATATCAATTTCAATTATTTCTTCGTCATCATCATCGTCTTCAGAAGGTGTTATCATCAATGTATCCTCATCGTCATGAAGCGTTGCTGTAATATCAATATACCTAACCTCTGTTGTTTCATACACTTCTTTCAAAGCTGTTAGCAATGCCAACAATTCCACTTTCCTTATTGTCATATTGTTCATTTCAAATCATTTAATTCGTCATCAATACTTTCATCTGTTGTAACAGCATCCCATAGAGACAAAGGACAGCTACAAGAAAGACATTTTGTTTTAGCAGAAAGCGTACATCCACAATTTGTACAATGTTCATCAGGACGCAACGTGTTATATTCCCCTGTCTTCTTTCTGTTCTCAGAAAACCATTCACACTTGTTACATATATTCATTCTTTCTATAGAAGTGTTATTAATCACTTCTTTCATTTCATGTGGAGGAATAATGTGATTTCTCCATCCTTCTAAAATTTGTTTAAAGCTCATTGGTTTTATTATTTAATCTGTCTAATTCTTCCTGTAGAAAAACAATTCTTGCTTCTATTCTTTTTATGAGAATTTCTGAAGGACTGTCTTCTATTAACGCTCTCTTATAATTCCTTATTTTATTATTAAGAGCTTCTATCCTTTTCTTAGCCTTTGGCAAATTAAAATAAAACTTCCCAAAGCCAGAAATCTCTATGCTATTGTTTGTTTTCATAGCATCGTTAGCACTCTGAAACTGATGTGTAATAACACTGTTAATAACACTCTCACTTCTTAGAGAAGACATAGCTTGTAAACGTACAAGGTATTCCTTAATCGACATAGAAGAGGGTCTATTCATGTACAAGATTTATGTTCAAAGAAATGTTTTTATTAAAATCCAAAAGAATGGCAGAATGTAATTTTATCCTATTTCCTTCCTTATACAAAATCTTCATCTTCTTAAGCTTAGAAATAATATTATTCATCGTAGCCTCTGAACTGTTATACTTCTTACAAAACTCCTCCTTATTCACTGTATAGGAAATATTCCCTTTAACAGCAAAAAATGATATCAATTGTATTTCTCTCTCAGACAACTTAATGTCATTCATAACAGAAATGAATGTATAATACTTTTCTGCTATTGAATAAACATCAGGAAGTGTTTTCCTCAATGTCTGTAATATCGTTTTCCTATTTTCCATATTTAATTCCTACAAAGATAGAAACATTTTCGTGTAAACTAAAAACTCCTCTAAACCACATAAGCTATAAAATCCTAAAAATTCTATGGTTTCTATAGATCTATTCCCGCCCTCCACCCTTCAAAGGTAAGGGGAAATATAAATACAAAAAAAAAATTTTTTTTTCTAG